>Peterbilt_p1__coassemble_5764_pt1 | contig 3406 bp, 4 predicted proteins | sample Peterbilt_p1__metabat2_high_PE_022 | metagenome-assembled genome bin Peterbilt_p1 | reverse complement strand
TGCAGCCCGCAGCCCGGAGCAGCTGGCCCGTGCTTGTGAGGCCTCCTATCAGCGCCGGCTGGCATATGCCGCCGAAAAGATCCGCTATTCCGGCACAAAGATCGTTATGCTCACCGGCCCATCCGCCAGCGGAAAGACCACCACAGCGCATAAGCTGGCAGAGGAATTGGTCCGCCAAGGGATGCCGGCCCGGGTGGTCAGCCTGGACAACTTTTTCCGCGGGGCAGAGTATTACCCCCGTATGCCGGACGGTACCACCGATTATGAGAACCTGGAGACCCTGGACCTGCCCTTGGTAAACCAGTGCATCAAGGAACTGTGCGAGACTGGCAAGACGGTGCTTCCGATCTATGATTTTGTGCAGGAGGCCCGCTCTGCCGAGACCGAGCCGGTGGACCTGATGGGAGGCGTCTGCATCGTGGAGGGCATCCATGCCTTTAATCCGGCGCTTACCAGCCTGGTCCCGGCAAAGGAGGTCTACCGTGTCTACGCTGGCCTGCGGGAGGAATATTGCGAGGAAGGGCGCCGGGTGATCAACACCCAAAATATCCGCCTGTGCCGCCGTATGCTGCGGGATGCTGCCACCCGGGGCCGCAGCCCTGCCAAGACCCTCTCCATGTGGGACAGAGTGCTGGACGGAGAGACCCGGTATATCAAGGGTTTCAAGAGCTCGGCGGATTTTCTGCTGGATACCTCGTTTACCTACGAGCTGGGCATCATTGCGCAGCTGCTGCAGATCGTCCGGCGGCAGTTTACGCTGGAAGGACACAATGCAGAGCTGTGGGACGACACCGCCCGGCGGTTTGAGCATGTGCAGCCCCTGCCCTTGGAGCTGCTGCCGGAGGACAGTATGCTGCGGGAATTCTATCCCCCGCAGGCATAAAGAGGCTGGACAGCAATTTGCGAAAAAATTGTTGCAGTTCCTGCACAAAATTGTAAAATATCTGCCCCCTCCGTTGCATTTGCCCCCTGCCTGCGCTATAATGAAACCATAAGCTCTGCCCCCAGAGCACAATGAATAGACCACCTGGACACAAAGAAAAGTGAGGTGTCTTTTATGGATTTTAATAAGCTCAAGGAAATGGGACTGGAATATGCCGAGAAAGGCCGCACCGCTGCGCTGGATCTGGCACAGAAGAGCAAGACCCAGGCAAAGATCGTATCCGAGCAGGGCAAACTGCTCAAGGCACAGCGGCAGCTGGGTGCGCTGGTATACAGCCTGGCAAAGGGCAATGAGGAAAACCAGCCCCTGGTGGATAAATATATCGACATGATCGATTCCATCGAGCAGGAGATCGCCCGGCTGAAAGCCAGCCTGACCCCGGCAGAAGCTGCCGAGGTGGAACAGGCGGAGCAGATGATGGAGCCGGATCTGGATGCAGCCCAGCCCAGCAGCGCTCCGGCTGGCAAGACCTGCCCCCAGTGTGGTGCAGTAGTGGAAGCAGACGCATTGTTCTGCAATAAGTGCGGCGCACAGCTGTAAAACAAGAGCTTTGACCGGCCATGCCGGGCGTATTGCCCCGCTGCACCGCAAAGGAACACAACGCAATGCAAAGCGGGCGGCGTTCTTCCCTTTGGAGGGGACGCTGCCCGTTTTTTGTTTTTGATTTTGTGCAAAAAAGACGGAAAATCCGCATAAACCCTTGCAAATTGCCGGGAACTGCGGTAAAATCTTACTTCAAGGGTTTGAAAAGGTGGTGTGTATGATGCTGGATTTTGCCCCCCGGGAGCATTATACGGCTGAGGATCTGGTGGAGCTGATCCAGATCCTGCGGGACCCGCAGCAAGGGTGCCCATGGGATAAGGTGCAGACCCACGCATCCATCCGGAAGAACTTTTTGGAGGAGACCTGCGAAGCGCTGGAAGCCATTGACGCCGACGACCCGGCCATGCTCCGGGAGGAACTGGGCGATGTGCTGATGCAGGTGGTGTTCCACACTGTGATCGAGCAGGAACGGGGCAATTTTGATTTTGAGCAGGTCTGCCGGGAGGTATGCCAGAAACTGGTGTTCCGTCACCCCAACCTGTTTGCTTCCTCCGCAGCCGAAAACCCAGGTATAAATAGCTGGGATGCGCTCAAAAATAAGGAAAAGGGACGCCGTACCCTGGCGGATGAACTGGACACAGTGCCTGCCACTCTGCCTGCCTTGATGCGGGTGCAGAAACTGCAAAAGCGGGCGGCTCGCTGTGGAGCTGGCTGCGACAGCCCGGAGGCTGCAGCACAGGCGCTGCAAGATGCACAGGCAGCCTGGGATGCAGCCCGCACCGACCCGGATGCAGCTTTGCAGGCAGCGGGAGAACTGCTGCTGGCGGCAGCCGATGCGATGCGCCTGGCGGGAGTGGATGCAGAGGAGGCTTTGACCTTTGCTGCGCAGCGTTACTGCCGGGAACTGAAAGATAAAACCTGACCAAGCGGTCACCAGGCTGTAAAAGAGCCTGTTCCGATAAAAATGCAATCCAACCTAAAAAATCAACCGATACAAACATGGAGGACCGAATTATGACCAAGACAGATCTGATCGCACAGGTCGCCGCAAACACCGAGAAGAATGCTGAGCTGGCTGTGAACGCCGCTTTTGATGCGCTGGCCAATGCCCTGACCGAAGGGGAGAAAATCAGCATTTCCGGTTTTGGCACCTTTGAGGTGCGTGAGCGCGCAGAGCGCCAGGGCATCAATCCCCGCACCCGTGAGCCCATCACCATTGCTGCATCCCGCAGCATCGTGTTCAAGCCGGGCAAGGCACTGAAGGACAGCCTGTGATCAACAGCTGACCGGATACCGCAGATCGGAAAGCCGCCGGGGTCAGTGATGCCCCGGCATTTTTGATGCAAAAGGAGCAAGAGGAGGGAACCCTGCGATGCGTCTGGACAAATACTTAAAGGTCTCGCGGCTGATCAAGCGCCGCACTGTTGCCAATGAGGTGGCAGATGCAGGCCGCATCCTGATCAACGGCAAGGTGGCAAAGGCCAGCCAGGCCGTCGCCGCAGGCGATGTGATCGAAGTTACCTTTGGCAACCGGCCCATCAAGGTGCGGGTGCTGTCGGATGTGGAACCCCGTACCAAAGATGTGGCACGGGAAATGTACGAGATCCTGCCGGAATGACCCTTTTGATGCCCGTCTGGTGCTGTTTAAGCGCCGGGCGGGCATTTTTGCGCATATTTGTCTCCAGCGCCCCATACAATGCTGGTGGAATGGGCGGCTGCGGCAAGCAGCCGGATGGGAGCAAGCAGTTTGTACCGCAAAAAAAGCGGACACAGGGCAAAAGGAGATGCAGCATGGAAAAACAAAGCCAGACCGTGTCCTCTGGGCCGGCGCAGGATCTGATCCTGGAAAGCCGCAGCCGTCTGACAGTGACGGGGGTGCGCAGAGTGCTGCGCTGTGATGAAGATGGGGCAGCCATCGAG
>Peterbilt_p1__coassemble_3155_pt1 | contig 5905 bp, 4 predicted proteins | sample Peterbilt_p1__metabat2_high_PE_022 | metagenome-assembled genome bin Peterbilt_p1 | reverse complement strand
CCTCTCAGGCTCACTTCGTTCGCCAGCTCTCCCGAGGGGAGAGCCCTTGGCAAAGAGGGCAAGCCCTAGGCTTTTAGGCTAGCGGCATAAAGTCGTTAGCCTAAAACCAGCAAACTTTCCGCCTTCGCCAGAGCCTCCCCCTCTCGGGAGAGGTGGCAGCGCCATTAGGCGCTGACGGAGAGGGTCTTCTCCACTTACGATCACCTATTACTCACATAACAGGATATCCAAAAAATTTTCACAAAAAAGAAGGTGTGCCAGAAGGCATACGCCTCCTGGCACACCACAACGAGGCATTGTCATCCCTCCCCCTAAGGGGGGAGAGAACTATGCTTCATCTTTTTTCAGATGTAAATCTGAGATTAGCCGATCACCTTGCCGTTGGTGCCGATGACGTTGGAGGTGTAAGCCTTAACGTCGTTGTTCATCAGCTGAGCAACAGCAGCCATGCCGCCCAGGACCTGAGCGCCAGCGTTCAGAACGCCGTTGAAGATGCTACGGTTCTCGCCCAGGCTCTCAGCGCCGAACTTGTCGTAAGCGCTCTGGACGGAATTGCCAATGCCCTTGAAGACCTTGCCGAACTCGTACTCACCGCCGAAGATAGTGCCGATGGTAGCGTTGACAACGGGCTCAACAAAGGTGTTGCCGATGATGTTCACAACGTTGGTGAACAGGGTGGACAGGGGGTTGAAAGCGGGGAACAGGCTCTCGCCGCCAACAACGTAGGTCATCTCGGTCTCTGCGATAGCAGAGTAGTTTGCAGGCATCATCATAATAAATTACTCCCTTCGATATGTTTCATCGAAAAAATATTTATCTAAAACCCGGGATCCCGGGTTTAGACCATAGTGGATTGAATGAATTGATATGAATTACTTAATATCGAACTGAATGAACTTCTTCTCGGCAGTGTAGTTCTTCACATCGGTGGTAGCCAGCTGATGTGCAGCAGCACCCAGGCCCACGACCTGCAGAATCTGGTTCAGGAAAGTGTACTTGGCGTTGCCCTGTGCATCATAATCACCAGCAACGATAGTGCCCAGAGCCTTAAAAGCATTGCCGAACTGGTAGTTGCCGCCGAACATGCTACCCAGGGTAGCGTCAACCAGCTTACCAACGAAGCTATTGCCGATAATGGTCCAGACGTTGTCGCTCAGGGTCTGCAGGCCCTCCAGGACAGTAGCGCCACCGACGACGTAGGTCATCTCGTTCTCTGCGATAGCAGAGTAGTTTGCAGGCATCATCATAATGAATTACTCCCTTCAAATGAATGATTGAAAAAATCAACTCCCAAACAGATAAGCGGCTGTTTGTTCGTCTTTTATGTAACCAGGCTTGCACCTGGTTGCATCTTAATAGGTGATCGACTCGCCGTCGTCCTCATCCTCTTCAATAACAGGCTGGACATCGACCGGGGCCTCGTGTTCCTTGTGGCGGAAAATGCCTTGCTGCATATTCCACAGCTCAGAATAACGGCCGCCCTTTGCCAGCAGCTCGTCATGCGTGCCGCGCTCCACGATCTTGCCCTTATCCATCACTAATATAATATCACAATCTCGGATGGTAGACAAGCGGTGAGCCACAATTAACATAGAACGATCTGCAAGTTGGTTGTAGATCATGTCAAAAATGACATTTTCTGTGGCAAAGTCCAGGTTACTTGTGGATTCATCCAGGATGTACAGGTTAGAATCCTTCAAGAAAGCCCGTGCCAGCGCAATGCGCTGCTTCTCACCACCGGACAGGCCGTTGCCGGCTTCCTCCAGGTAGGTGTGGTACTGCAAGGGCAGCCGGCGGATAAAGTCATGGGCATCGGCCTTTTTGGCAGCTGCCTTTACTTCCTCCAAAGTGGCGCTCATGCGGGACACACGGATGTTATCAAAGATGGTTTTGCTGAACAGCTCCACGTTCTGGGGGACATAGGACACTGCACGCCGAACCGAGTCGTTGGTATACTCCTTCAGACTCACGCCGTCCACAGTGATCTCGCCGTCCTCCGGCTCATAATACTTGAGCAGGAGCTTGGTGATGGTGGATTTGCCGCTGCCGCTGCTGCCTACCAGCGCAACCTTCTTCCCCTTGGGGATCGTGAAGGAAACGTGGTCCAGCGCAGGAGCACGGTTGCCATAGCGGAAGGTGACATCCTTGAATTCGATGTCGCCGTCGATCTTCTCCATCTCGGTGCGGTTCTCGTCGCCCTCGTCCTCGGACTCGTAGTCCAGGATCTCGGTCAGACGCTTCATCGAGATAGAAGCCTCCTGCAAGGAGGTCTGCATCCCTACCAGCTCGCTCACCGGAGAGGTGAAATAGCCGGACAAGGTGGAGAACGCCATAAAAGCACCCAAGGTCATCTGACCATCCAGTACCTGAGAGATACCCACAAAGGTAGTCAGCATCTGGAATCCGGTGCCGATCAGCGAGGAGATCAAAGACTGGGAGGTGCTTAAACGGCTGCCCCGCAGGCTGATCTTCAGGCTCTTGATATATTCCCGCTCCAGATTTTCCAGCTCGGTATCCTCGTTGGCGTTGCATTTGATGGTCTCGATGCCGCGCAGGCTCTCGATCATCTGGCTGTTGAGGACAGCGGACTGCTGCATGGTCTCTTCATTCAGCTTTTTGTAGGGCCGCAGGTAAACCAGCACCAACAGGATGCTGACCAGGGTCATAAACAAAGAGATGGAGAAGAGGGTGGCATTCATCCGGAACAGAACGATGCCGGTGGCCACTGCCATCACGATATCCATCACAAGGCTCAGCGCAATGCTGGTAAAGACGGATTTGATGGTGTTGGCGTCGGAATAACGGGTGGTGATCTCGCCCGTTTTCCGGGTGGCAAAGAACTTCATGGGCAGTTTATAAACGTGCCCGAAGTAACCCAGCATCAGGGGAATGTCGATCTTAATGGACAGATGGATCAGGATCCATTGCCGTACATAGCCGATCAGCGTGCTTGTGATGTTTACCATGCTGAACACCAATATCAAGGTGATCAGCAGGCTTTTCAGCCCGTAGGGCAGCACTTCGTCCATCAATATCTTATTGAACATGGAGGACGCTATGCCCAAAATGGTCAGCAGCACCGATCCGAGGATCGCGAAGCCGAACAGCTTTTTCTGCGGCAGAAGCAGGTCTAAATACCGCTTGACCATGCCGCCTTTGGCTACCTTGCCGCCCTTGAACTCCGTGGTGGGGTTCAGCAGCAGCAAAACGCCGGTGAAGTTCTTATAGAACTCGTCCAGGGTGATCTTTTTCAGCTCGGTAGCGGGGTCGCCGATGACGACATAATCCCGGGACTTATACTTGGGATCATCCTGTTTTTTCTCGTTCTCCGTAAGGATATGCTTGCGGCGGGTATCGTCGTCCTTGATGGTGGTCTTTTTAAACACCACCACGAAGTGACCCATACCCCGGTCGTTGATGACCTGCGCAATGCAGGGGAGTGAGAAATCACTGAGAAAGTTCTCTCGGTCTACGCGAACAGCTGCGGTTGTAAAGCCTAGCTCGTTGGCTGCCTTTTGCAGGCCGATCAAGTTTGTGCCTTTTAGGTCGGTCCCCATCATATCCCGCAGGCGGGTGATGGTGATCTCTTTTTTGTAATGGAGGCACACCATTGCGAGACAGGCGGCTGCACAGTCTGTTGTGTCATGCTGCCGGACGTAGGTGTAGCGCATAGATGTTGGTTCCTTTACAGGAGGCCCTGCCCGAACCAAGGGAGCCGGGAGCCTCTTTCCAAGTTATATTCAAACTCCAGCGGTATTGTACCACAGCCCACAGAGCATCTCAAGCGGAAAACCATGCCAAAGGTGTATTCTGTACAGCTGCGGGGCCACGCCGCCAGCGGCTTGACGAAGAAAAAATATCAAAATCAGTTGCTGCCCAAACAGCCGCATAGTCCTCTGCTTTGCCCCGCCCTGTAATGGTACGGAGCAAAGCAGAGGCCAGCTGCTTATCAAAAGAAGGGAGCGCCTAACCTTTGATCGAAGTAGAATGGCTTGCAGGCTGCCCGCAAATGGGCAAAAGCTTGAAGCTTAGGTGCAGTATACCACAATGCGACAGCTTCTTCAAGAGGAGTTTTTTAACTTATACAAAAAATTTGAAAAAACTGTGAAAAAGCTTGGCGATTGCGCAATGAAAAAACGGCAAGGCTGAAAATGTAGCCCGCCGTTTTGATAATGGCGCCTCTTGCCTGACTCGAACAGGCGACACCCTGATTAACAGTCAGGTGCTCTAACCGACTGAGCTAAAGAGGCATATATTTTTCAAAAGCATTTCGTTGTGCACCAGTGTGGGGGCTGCGCCGGGAATTCTTGGTGCAAAACTGCCGTAACCACGGCCAATGATATTATAGCGTATAAAAGGCGTTTTGGCAATACTTTTTTGCAAAAAAAGAGGGGCATATCCCCCTTGCGGGGCAAAAAAATGGGGTTTTTCTGCTTTGACAGCTTTCGGCGGCGGGGAAGGGTAGGCTGTAAGGGTGAAAAAACTTTTCTTCCCCGGTGGTTTCCGGGGCAATGGGGGGCCGGCATGAAAACTGTCCTGTACCTGGATGAGCTTCTGCTCGTGAACTTTGTTGCCGCTGCACTGTTTTTGCTGTGCAGCGGCCTTGTCTGCGGGCGCAGCTGCACCCCTGTGCGGCTGCTGGCGGGGGCTGCATGGGGGGCGCTGGCTTCTCTGGCGATGCTGATGCCCCGGTGGCCGCCGCTGGCAGCGCTGCTCTACCAGGGCGGAACAGGTGCGGCTGCGGTAGCGCTGGCCTATGGGTGGCCGGGGCTTCGGCCCTTTGTGCGGCTGCTGGGGTGGTTTTTGCTGTGCAATCTGCTGCTGACGGGGGTGCTGCTGCTGCCATGGGGGGCAGAGGGCCACAATATGCAGCTGTATCTGCCGGTATCACCGGGGCTGCTGCTGGTTTTGTGTGCAGGGGTCTATCTGGCGCTGCGGGGGGCACTGTACTGCCTGGGCCGGGCAAAGCCTGCCTTGTTCGCAGCGGATCTGGAACTGGAGGGGGCTGTGCTTCCGGTGCAGGCGCTGTACGACACAGGGTTTCAGGTCATGGACCCCTTATCCGGGCGGACGGTGGTGCTGCTGCGGTATGAGTCGGTATGCGGTCAGCTGCCTGCGGCCTTATCGGAGTGGCTGGCAGACTATTTTGACCGGGGGACGCCGCCTCCGCCGGGGCTGGGGGTTCGGCTGCTGCCCTGCCACACCGTAGCGGGGCGCGGGCTGCTGCCCGCAGTTCCTGCACAAAAACTGACCCGCACGGTCCGGGGGCATACCTGGCAGCTGCCAAGGCCGCTGGCTGCTTTTTGTCCGCCGGGTCTGCCGCCGGAGGGCTGGACCCTTTTGCTGGGGGAGGACGCAGCAGTGCAGCTGGGGCTGTGAGGTGCTTTAGGGGGGGCAACCCTCTCAGGCTCACTCCGTTCGCCAGCTCTCCCGAGGGGAGAGCCTTTGGCAAGGGCGTGAAGTTTCTGCTTTATACCGGTCAGCTGGTGAGGGCGATACCTTCCGTCTTCGCCAGAGCCTCGCTCTTCGGGAGAGGTGGCAGCGCCGTTAGGCGATGACGGAGAGGGTCACTATCAGCACGAACCCTCTCAGGCTCACTTCGTTCGCCAGCTCTCCCGAGGGGAGAGCCCTTGGCAAAGGCGGAAAGTTTCTGCTTTATACCGGTCAGCTGGTGAGGGCGATACCTTCCGTTTTCGCCAGAGCCTCCACCTTCGGGGGAGGTGGCAGCGCCGTAAGGCGATGACGGAGAGGGTCACTCCCAGTACGAACCCTCTCAGGCTCACTCCGTTCGCCAGCTCTCCCGAAGGGAGAGCCCTTGGCAAAGGCGGAAAGTTTGCCGGTTATAGGCTGGTTTCTTCCTGTCGTTAACGAATGAGGACGAAACTTGCCCTCTTTGCCAAGGCCT
>Peterbilt_p1__coassemble_2900_pt1 | contig 6328 bp, 4 predicted proteins | sample Peterbilt_p1__metabat2_high_PE_022 | metagenome-assembled genome bin Peterbilt_p1 | reverse complement strand
CTCGTAAACGGTCATATTTTTGCCCACTTCGCCCAGGCCGCCCAAGGAGGGCAATGCGCCCCAGATCCATATCTACCCCTTGGGCGGCCTGGGCGAAGTGGGCAAAAATATGACCGTTTACGAGTGCTGCGGTGATATGATCATTGTGGACTGCGGCCTGGTATTCCCGGACAGCGATATGTTCGGCGTGGACCTGGTGATCCCGGATTTCAGCTTTGTGCTGCAAAATAAGGATAGGATCAAGGGCCTGCTGATCACCCACGGCCACGAGGATCACATTGGCAGCATCCCCTATCTGCTGCAGCAGATGGACCTGCCCATCTACGGCACCCGGCTGACCTGCGGCCTGATCCGCAATAAGCTGGAGGAGTTTGGCCTGGCAGGGCGCACAAAGTTTGTGGAGATCCTGCCCCGCAAAAAGGTCAAACTGGGCTGCTTCACGGTGGAGCCCATCCACGTCAACCACTCCATCCCGGATGCAGTGGCGTTTGCCATCGACAGCCCCGCCGGTGTTGTGATCCAGACCGGTGACTTTAAGATCGATTACACCCCCCTGGCCTGCGGCCCTACGGATCTGTCCACTCTGTCCGAGTACGGACAGAAGGGGGTCCTGGCCCTGCTCAGCGACTCGACCAATGCCGAGCGCGCCGGTTTTACGGCTACGGAGCAGAAGGTGGCCGCCGGTGTGCGCAACCTGTTTGCACGGGCGCGGAACAAGCGCATCATTATCGCTACCTTTGCCTCCAATATCTACCGTGTGCAGCAGATCATCGATCTGGCGGTAGAGGATGGCCGCAAGGTGGCATTCAGCGGCCGCAGCATGGTCAACAATACCGCCATGGCCCAGGAGCTGGGCTATATGCATATCCCAGAGGGGACGCTGATCAGCGTGGATGAGCTGGGTCAGTACCCGCCGGAGCAGGTGGTGCTGATCACCACCGGCAGCCAGGGCGAGCCGCTGAGCGCTTTGTCCCGCATGGCATCCTGCAGCCACCGTCAGGTGCGGGTAGGCCCGGGAGATTTTATCATCATCTCCGCCAACCCCATCCCCGGCAATGAAAAGAGCGTGACCAAGATCGTCAACGGCCTGCTGCTGCTGGGCGCTGAGGTGATCTACGAGAGCATGTACGATGTCCATGTTTCCGGCCACGCCTGCCAGGAGGAGCAGAAGCTGATGCTCACCCTGACCAAGCCGCAGTATTTCCTGCCGGTACACGGCGAGTATAAGCAGCTGAAAAAACACGCCCTGACGGCGGCCAGCCTGGGCATCCCCACCAGCAATATCCTGATCGCGGAGAACGGCTCCAACGTAGTGCTCTCCCGCGATGAGCTGAAGCTGGGCGAGCCGGTAACGGCCGGCGCTGTGATGGTGGACGGCTTGGGCGTGGGCGACGTGGGCAACGTGGTCCTGCGGGACCGCAAGCACCTGTCGGAGGATGGCCTGGTGATCATTGTGGCCACTGTGGACAGCAAGACAGGCAAGGTCCTGGCCGGGCCGGACCTGGTCAGCCGGGGTTTTGTCTATGTGCGGGAGAATGAGGGCCTGATGGATGGTGCCCAGAGCATTGTGGAAAATGCCCTGAGCCGCTGTGTGGAAGAGCATGTGCGGGATTGGAACAGCGTCAAGACCCGGGTGCGGGAGGCGCTGAGCAGCTATATCTACCGCCGCACCAAGCGCAGCCCCATGATCCTCCCGATCCTGATGGAGGTCTGAGCCGGGCTGTATGACGGCCAAAAAGGCTGCGGTCATTGGAAAAGCGTGTGCCCTGGGGGCAGGGCCGCAGTCCTTGGGGGAGGATGAATCTATGAAACAAAAACCCAGATGGACCCTGGAAATGTTTACTGCCGGTCTGGCAGTGCTGTGCCTGCTGTTGGCAGCGGCGGTTTTGGCTGCGCAGCCTGCGGTATGGCCGGTGCTGCTGGGGCTGGTGGTGCTGTGGGCCCTGGGCTTTGTGGTCTTCCGTCACCATCTGCGCCGCTGGGTGGCGCGCTGGATGTGCGGCGGCAAGTTTGAAAAATCCAAGCTCCGGTTCAGTCTGGAGCCGTTGTCCCAGCCGGCGGCACTGCTGTCCGGGGACTCGATCTTGTGGTACAATGACCAGTTCCGTACGCGGCTGCTGGGCGGCGGCGATCTGCTGATCAGCCGGGTGAACAAGGTCCTGCCGGGACTGGAACTGCAGCTCTGCCGCACGCCGGAGGGGCAGCTGCTGACTTTGGGCGGGTGCATCTGGGCGGTGCACAGCTCTACCGTGCCGGGCGGCGCCGAGAGCATGAGCCTTTTGATCTTTAACGAGGAGACTGCGCTGCGCCGGGTGGAGGCGGAGTATAAGGCCAGCCGCCCGGGCTGCCTGATCTTCTCGGTGGATGGATACGATGATGTGTTTGGCGATATGCTGGACAGCGAGCGTGCCCGCCTGCTGGAAGGCATCAACCGCACCCTGGAGGATATGATCGGCCGCGGCACCGGCTTCTTGCGCCGCATCGGCACCGGACGGTATATTGCTGTGGTGGAGGAGCGCAATCTGGAGCAGTACGCCCAAAAAGGCTATGATGTGCTGGACAAGATCCGTGCGCTGAACCCCAGCGTCAACCTCTCCATGTCCATTGGCGTAGGCCGCGGGGCCAAGACCCTGCGGGAAGCCCAGGATATGGCGGTGCAGGCTCTGGATATGGCCCAGGGCCGCGGCGGTGACCAGGCGGCGGAGATGACCCCGGATGGCTTTACCTTCTACGGTGGCGTCAGCCACGGCGTGGAAAAACGCAGCAAGGTGCGCAGCCGCTTGGTGGCCGATCAGCTGGTTGCGCTGATCAAAGAGGCGGATCATGTGGTCATCATGGGTCACCGGATGAGCGACCTGGATGCCATTGGCGCTGCGGAGGGCGTGCTGCGCATCTGTAAGATCTGCGATGTGCCGGCAGTGATCGCTGTGCGGCGGGACGCTACACTGGCATCCAGTCTGATCGATGCTTTGGCGGAAGCCGGGCAGGAAGATGACTTTATCGACCCCAAGGGGGCGCTGCCCATCATCTCCAAGCGTACCCTGTGCGTCGTGGTGGATACATACCAGACGGGCCTGGTGGAAAGCAAGGAGATCTTGGAGAAGTGCGGCAAGATCGCCGTGATCGACCACCACCGCAAGGGGGTGGGCTTTATCGAAAATGCGGTCCTGGTCTGCCACGAGCCCTATTCTTCCTCCACCAGCGAGCTGGTCACCGAGCTGCTGCAGTATGTGGGCACCCGAGAGGATAAACCCAACCGGGTGGAGGCCGAGGGCCTGCTCTCCGGCATCATGCTGGATACCCGGGACTTTACCCTGCATACCGGCGTGCGCACATTTGAGGCGGCGGCGGCGCTGCGCCGTTATGGTGCGGAGACCGAGCGGGTGCGTCAGCTGTTTGACGTGACCCAGAGTGAATACAATGCCAAGGCGGCTTTGGTGGCAGCGGCGCAGATGTACAAAAAATGCGCGATCTCCATGAGCGGTGAGCTGCCCTCGGAAGCACGGGTGGCGATCCCCCAGGCGGCCAACGACCTGCTGACCATCCAGGGGGTAGAGGCCAGCTTTGTGGCGGTGCAGGTGGGCAGCGGGGTCAATATCTCTGCCCGCAGCCTGGGCGCCGTGAATGTACAGCTTATTATGGAGAGCCTGGGCGGCGGCGGTCACCAGACCATGGCGGCAGCACAGATGCGCCATATCACCCCGGAAGCTGCGGTCTCCCGCCTGCGGTCGGCCATCGACACCTACCGCGCTTCCCAGCGCAAGGACAGCGTGACCCAGGGTACAAAGGCCTGAGTCTGCTTTTGGGGAGAAAAAGTTTTGCGGCTGCAGGATGTTCTGGCGGAGGGCGCACCCGCTTCTGTGCACAGATGCAGGGGGCCTTTCCCGGGGAAAGACTGCGGCCCGCTCTACTAAACGGAATATAAGAGGTTTATATTATGAAGCAGTATGATTATCTGATCGTGGGTGCCGGCCTGTTTGGTGCGGTGTTTGCACAGCAAGCCCATCGGGCGGGTAAGCGCTGCCTGGTGGTGGACAAGCGCAGCCACATTGCAGGCAACATCTATACCCAGTCGGTAGAGGGCATCAATGTCCACCGCTATGGGGCGCATATCTTCCACACCAATGATAAGCGCGTGTGGGACTATGTCAATCAGTTTGCCGAGTTCAACCGCTATACCAACAGCCCGGTAGCCAACTACCACGGCGAGATCTACAACCTGCCCTTTAATATGAACACCTTCAATAAGATGTGGGGAGTGGTGACCCCTGCCCAGGCGCAGGCAAAGATCGAGCAGCAGAAGGCCGAGGCCGGCATTACGGACCCCCAGAACCTGGAGGAGCAGGCCATCAGCCTGGTGGGCACTGATATCTATGAAAAGCTGATCAAGGGCTACACGGGCAAACAGTGGGGCCGCCCCTGCACCGAGCTGCCCGCCTTTATCATCCGCCGTCTGCCGGTGCGTTTTACCTACGATAACAACTACTTCAACGCATTGTACCAGGGCATCCCCAATGGGGGCTATACCGCTATGGTGGAGCGTATGCTGGAGGGCACCGAGGTGCGCTTAGGGGTGGATTACCTGGAGGATAAGGCGCAGCTGGATGCGCTGGCAGAGCAGGTGGTCTATACCGGCCCGGTGGATGCCTACTTTGGCTATCGTCTGGGCGCATTGGAATACCGCAGCGTCCGCTTTGAGACCGAAGTGCTGGATATGGAGAACTATCAGGGCAATGCAGTGGTGAACTACACCGATGCCGAGACCCCGTATACCCGCATCATCGAGCATAAGCATTTTGAGTTTGGCACCCAGCCTAAGACGGTCATCAGCCGGGAGTACAGCGCAGAGTGGAAGCCGGGGGAGGAACCCTATTACCCGGTCAACGATGAAAAGAACGATTCGCTGTACCGTGAGTATAAAAAGCTGGCAGATGCACAGGACGGCGTGCTCTTTGGAGGCCGTCTGGGCGAGTATAAGTACTACGATATGGATAAGGTCATTGCAGCCGCTCTGGATGCTGCAGAAAAAGCGCTGGCCTGAGAGCTGCTGGCTTCTGTATCGGGAATAAAAGGATAAGACCGCCAGGTCTGCAAGACCCCCGCCGGGCTGGCGGGGGTCTTTGCGTGCAGGGGCTTTTGCAGGCGGGGATCGTTCCTGGTCGATAGCAGGCGGAATTACGCCTGCTTCACCGGAAAACGGTTGCAATTTTTATAGATTGATAGTAAAATAAAGTGTAAAACTATTGCCTCTGCTCTGTACTATACAGAAAGGGGCGGGGGTTTGCTTTCCTTTGTTGACAGCGGACGCAGCTCCGCTTTGAATTAAGCTGCACAACTTTTCTATTTAAAAGGAGTGCACGAATATGAAAGGCATTATTCTGGCCGGCGGTGCCGGCACCCGGCTTTATCCGCTGACGATGGTCACCAGCAAACAGCTGCTGCCCGTGTATGATAAGCCGATGATCTATTACCCTCTTTCTACCCTGATGCTGGCGGGCATCCAGGACATCCTGATCATTTCTACCCCCACCGATACCCCGCGCTTTGAGGCGCTGCTGGGGGACGGCAGCCAGTACGGCAGCCACCTGCAGTACAAGGTGCAGCCCTCTCCGGACGGACTGGCACAGGCTTTCCTGCTGGGTGAGGAGTTTATTGGGGATGACTGCTGCGCCATGATCCTGGGCGATAATATCTTCTACGGCAACGGCTTCTCCAAGATCCTGAAGTCCGCTGCCGCCAATGCCGAGCAGAAGGGCCGCTGCACCGTGTTCGGCTATTATGTGCAGGACCCGGAGCGCTTTGGCATCGTGGAGTTCGACCCCAACGGCAAGGTGCTCAGCGTAGAGGAAAAGCCGGAGCATCCCAAGTCCAACTACGCCATTACCGGCCTGTATTTCTATAACAAGCAGGTGGTGGAGATGGCCAAAAAGGTGCGCCCCTCTGCCCGTGGCGAGCTGGAGATCACGACCCTGAACGATCTGTACCTCCAGCAGGATCAGCTGGATGTGCAGCTGCTGGGCCGCGGCTTTGCCTGGCTGGATACCGGCACGATGGATAGCCTGGTGGAAGCTGCGGACTTTGTCCGTATGATCGAGAAGCGCCAGGGCATCAAGATCAGCGCCCCGGAGGAGATTGCCTTTAAATATGGCTGGATCAGCCGGGATAAGCTGCTGGAAAGCGCAGAGCGCTACGGCAAAAGCCCCTATGGCCAGCATCTGAAGAATGTTGCAGACGGCAAATTGAGATACTAAGAGAGGCATTGGCATGAAAATCATCGTTACAGGCAGCAAGGGCCAGCTTGGCACCGAGATCATCAAGCAGCTGCGGG
>Peterbilt_p1__coassemble_2359_pt1 | contig 7473 bp, 7 predicted proteins | sample Peterbilt_p1__metabat2_high_PE_022 | metagenome-assembled genome bin Peterbilt_p1 | reverse complement strand
GCCTTTGACCGTGCAGCGCACAGTGCAGTGGCCGTCCGCTTTCTCGGTGATATGGGCATCGTACTCGGCGGCCTTGCGCTCCCAGGTCTGGCTGCGCAGCACAGCGGCTGCGGCCCGCTCCCGCACACTGCGGGGCAGGTCATAGGCCAGCTCCTGTGCCACCCGGCGGCCTTTTTCTGTAATGGAATAGCACCCGGCGGACTCAGTCACCAGCTTTTGTTTGCAGATGTCGTCTAAGCAGGAGCCAATCTCAAAATAATTGACCAGAGCTTCCTCCACCAGGGCGGTCTCGATCTCCTGCCGGGAGATCGGCCCGGCGTTTTTTACCAGATAACACAGCAGCAGCCGGATCTCTGTGCTGTTGGTCAGCCCGCCGGGGCGAACCCCTGCGGTAAAAGCATCGTTGGCGGCCATAGTCCCTCACATCCCTTTATTGTTTGCTGTATCTCTAGTATAAAAGGTTTCAGGCCGGATTGCAAGCCGCACAGGTAAAATCTGTCTCAACCAGCTTGGAACATTCCGGCGTGGAGTAGACCCACCGGTCCAGGTGCCCCTGGGTGATAAAGTAACGCAGCGGGAACCGATGCTCCTGCTCCAGGCTGGGTTCACGATCACCAGCTTTACTTTCATTTTTTCGGGCAGGATGTTTTTGATGTAGACGCTTACCACCTGGCCCGGCCGCAGGGTGGGGCAGCTTTCGGCCAGACCTGCCAGGTTGGGGGCCAGCTCCACAAAGGTGCCGTACTCCTCTACGCTGCGCACGATGCCCACCACGGTCTCTCCTACATGGAACTGGGCTGCATTCTCGGCCCAGGTGCCCAGCAGCTCCCGGATGGACAGCACAAAGCGGCCCTGCGGGTCCCGGTTTTTAATGGCGCAGAGGATCTGCTGCCCCACCCGCACCCGATCGGCCGGAGAAGAGATGCGGCTCACCGACAGGCAGTCGATGGGCAGCAGAGCGCTGATGCCGCAGCCCACGTCGCAAAAAGCGCCAAAGGATTCAATATGGGTCACGGTGCAGGGCAGGATATCGCCGGGGGACAGCTGATCCAGATAATTTGCCTTGCACTGGCGCTGGGCTTCGGCCCGCGAGAGCAGATAGCAGGGGTGTCCCTCTCCGTCCGTGGAAAGATCCTGGATCACAAAGCAGGTGGGACGTCCCACACGGGTCACCACGGCGATCTCCCGCACAGCACCCCGTTCGGCGCCGTCAGCGCTCTCTGCAAAGGGCATCATGCCCCGCACACCCCCCAGCTCAAACCAAAGTTGGCGCTGGGTGTCAAAGGCCAGTGCGGTGCTTTGCAGGATCTCGCCCCGCTGCTGTGCAGCACGAAGCTCCGGTGCGGTCAGACGAGCGGCACTGCGATAGTTGGACTCGGTACGGAAAGTTTGCATCATCTTTCATTCCTCTTTCTGTTGGTTTTAGCCTGCCCGGGCAAGAGCTGTACTGCCGGGTCAGTACAAGCATATGCGGGGCGCAGCGGATATTTGCATTTTGAACGAGTTTGGTTTATACTATAATCATGTGCGCACCCCTTGTGCGCAGGGAGGGAAAGACTATGGATATCTCGGTAGGGGATACGATCTGTACCCGGAAAAAGCACCCCTGCGGTGCGGCCAGTTTTGAGGTGCTGCGCGTGGGGATGGATTTCCGCATCCGCTGCACAGGCTGCGGGCGGGAAGTAATGCTGCCCCGTGCAAAGATCGAAAAAAACATCAAAAAGGTGGTAAAGCCGGGGCAGGTCTAGGGCGCTTGGCGTTTGCCCAAGACCCCGGGGCCGTTTGGGCTGTTTTTAAGCAGCGCCCTTCGTCCCCAGCAGAAAAAAGGAGTGCTTGCCCTATGATGCAGCAGCTGTACCCTCAGCTGGAGGCAGTCTGCCGCCGCTTTGAGGAATTGACCACCCGGCTCAACCAGCCTCAAACGGCTGCCGACCCGATGCTTTTTCGCCGATTGATGCAGGAATACCACGACGCAGAACCTGTCGTGCAGGCCTGCCGTGCCTGGCAGACAGCGCAGGACCATCTGGCACAGGCAAAAGCCCTGCTGGAAGGGGAGACCCTGGAGCCGGACTTCAAACAGATGGTACAACAAGAACTGAGCGAAAAAGCACGAGATGTGGAAGAACTGGAAAATAATCTCAAATTATTGCTGCTGCCCAAGGATCAAAACGACGAAAAAAGCGTGATCCTGGAGGTGCGCAGCGGCGCAGGCGGAGAAGAGGCCGCCCTGTTTGCCCACAGCCTTGTGCGTATGTACACCATGTATTCGCAGGCTCGCGGCTGGCAGATGGAAACCTTGACCCTCAGCGAGACAGAGCTGGGCGGCGTGCGGGAAGCCATTTTGGAGGTCAATGGCCGGGGCGTTTACCATCGGCTCAAGTTTGAAAGCGGGGTCCACCGGGTGCAGCGTGTGCCGGAGACCGAGACCCAGGGCCGCATCCATACATCCACCGCCACGGTGGCCGTGATGCCCCAGGCAGAGGACGTGGAGATCGAGATCCTGCCCAAGGACCTGCGCATCGACACCTTCCGGTCTTCCGGTGCCGGAGGACAGCATATCAATAAGACTTCCTCCGCCATCCGCATCACCCACCTGCCCACCGGCATGGTGGTGGAGTGCCAGAATGAGCGCAGTCAGTTCCAAAATAAAGATAAAGCCATGGAGATCCTGCGCAGCCGTTTGCTGGCACAAAAACAGCGTCAGCAGCAGCAGGAGCTGAACGCCAACCGTCAGGGGCAGGTGGGTACGGGGGACCGCAGCGAGAAGATCCGCACCTATAATTTCCCCCAGGACCGCTGCACAGACCACCGCATCGGCATGACCATCCACAACCTGGATAAGGTGATGGATGGCGCCTTGGATGATCTGATCGACCAGCTCTGCGCTACGGAGCAGGCAAAGCGGCTGGAACAAATGAACGCTTGAAACCGATGAAATAACACACGAAACGCTGTAAAGCAAAACAACTTTGCGCAAGAAAAGAGCGTGGAAACGTATGAATGTAAAAACCGTCCTTCGCCCTGCCGATGAGGCAGGTATTGACCAGGCGGCGCAGCTTTTGCGCCGGGGCGAGATCTTTGCCCTGCCTACCGAGACTGTGTACGGCATTGCGGCCGATGCCCGTCAGGGGGCAGCCGTGCGCAAGATCTTTGAGGCCAAAGGCCGCCCGCAGGATAACCCCTTGATCGTCCATGTTGCCGGGCCGGAGATGCTGCCCGGTTTGGTGGCTGAGGTCCCGGAGCGGGCGCAGCTGCTGATCTCTGCGTTTTGCCCCGGGCCGCTGACCATTATCATGCCCCGGGGGCCGGAGGTGGCGGATGAGTGCTGCGCCGGGCTGGATACGGTGGGCATCCGGATGCCCAGCCATCCCGTTGCCCGGGAGGTGATCCGCCGCAGCGGCTGTGCCTTTGCCGCCCCCTCGGCTAACCTCTCCGGACGGCCCAGCCCCACCAATGCACAGGACGTGCTGGCGGATATGGATGGCCGCCTGCCCCTGATCCTGGATGGCGGCGAGTGCGCTGTGGGCGTGGAGTCCACGGTGGTTTCGGTGGTGGGGCCGAAGCCCACCTTGTTCCGCCCCGGCCATATCACGCTGGAAGATCTGGAGCGTGCCTTGGGAGAGGAAGTGGAGGTCTCCGCTGCGATCCTGGAAAAACTGCCGGAGGGCGCTGTGGTGCGCAGTCCGGGCATGAAGTATAAGCATTATGCCCCTAAAGCGGATATTACGATCCTGGACGGCAGCTTTGAGCAGTTCCGGGCCTATGTCCAGGCTCATGCCGACCAGAACCCCAGCTGTCTGTGCTTTACCGGGGAAGCGTCGCAGCTGGGCGTTCCCTGTGTGGAATATGGCCGTGAAGGGGACGGAGCAGATCAGGCAAAGCACCTGTTCCGCAGCCTCCGCGCTCTGGATGAGCAGGGCGACGGGGTGGTATATGCCCGCTGCCCCGGCCGGGACGGCCTGTCCATGGCAGTGTATAACCGGCTGGTACGGGCAGCCGCTTTCCGGGTGGTGCAGTTATGATCACCCTGGGCATTACGGGCCGCAGCGGCTGCGGCAAATCTACTGCCACGCAGGTCTTTGCCCGGCAGGGTGTCCCGCTGGCGGATGCGGATCAGATATCCCGGGAGATCCTGGCACCGGGTTCGCCGCTGCTGCCGCAGCTGGCACAGCGCTTTGGACAGGACCTGGTGGACGAGGCGGGACGGCTGGACCGCCGCACCCTGGCAGACCGGGCGTTTGCCACCCCGGAAGGCAAAGCGGATCTGGATGCACTGACCCATCCGGAGATCATCCGCCGCATCCGCCAGGCAAAACAAGAGGCACAGGCGGCGGGCTGTAAGCTGTTTGTGCTGGATGGTGCTGTGATCGTGGGCACTGCTGCCCAGGCTGAATGTGATCGCCTGGCGGTGGTAACGGCCCCGTTTGAAACAAGCGTTGCCCGGATCGCTGCCCGGGACGGCATCTCGCCGGAAATGGCAGCCCGCCGCTTGAACGCCCAAACGCCGGAAGCAGAGCTTACGGCCCAGGCGGATTATATCCTGCGCAATGATGCGGACTGCGCAGCACTGATCGCAGCTGCCCGGCAGCTATGCAGTGCATTGCTGGCTGAAGCAGCGGAGGAAGGGGGCACCGGGAGCCTGCCTTGAAAAAAAGAAAGAAATTCACAGCCCTGGTGCTGACGTTATGCGTGCTGGCGTTTGCCGCACCGTTTTTGCTCCGCTGGGGGAAAAGCCTGCTTTATCCCCGCCGCTATCAGGCAGAGGTAGAGCATTGGGCCGATGTTTATGAGCTGGACCCGCTTTTGGTGTACAGTTTTATCCGTACAGAGAGCGGGTTTGATCCCAGTGCCCAGTCCAGTGTGGGGGCAAGGGGATTGATGCAGATGACCGAGGGGACCTTTGACTGGCTCCGGGGAAAGATCGCATCCGAGGAGCCTTTGACCTTTGACTCGTTGTATGAGCCGGAAGTCAGCATCCGCTTTGGCTGCTATTATCTGCACCTTTGCTTGGTTCGGTATGGAGGGGATGTTCCCACTGCCGCAGCTGCGTACCACAGCGGCTGGGGGACGGTGGATACACTGCTGGAAAAAGCAGAACACTCGGCGGACGGCGTTACGCTGCAGGGGTTTCCCTATAACCAGATGAACCACTATGTTTATAAGATCACTGCCTGCTACCAGGCATATACCCAGCTGTACGCAGGGTGAATCCTACTTGCCAAAACCGGGGCAGAGCCTCTTTTGGCCCCGCCCCGGTGATGATAAAATTATATGAAGAAAGGGAAATGTAACCATGAAGGAAAAGACCCAGGCCCAGCAGCTGGCAGAAAAGCTGTTCTACAAGCCCGCCTATGCCGCCGATAAGGACGTGGACGTGCGTGAGAAGGCATCTGCCTTTGCAGAGGGCTACAAGAAGTACCTGGACGCTGCTAAGACCGAGCGTGAGGCTGCCGCAGAGAGCGAGAAGCAGCTGCTGGCCGCTGGTTACCAGCTGTTCGACCCCAAAAAGACCTATGCCGCAGGCGACAAGATCTATTTTGTGCAGGACAACAAGGCAATCGTGGCTGCCACCATCGGCACCCGCTCTTTTGAGGACGGTTTCCGCCTGCTGATCGCTCACACCGATTGCCCCCGGCTGGATCTGCGCCCCACTCCGCTGTATGAGTCTGACCACCTGAGCTACTTTAAGACTCACTACTATGGCGGCGTGCGCAAGTATCAGTGGGCTACCATCCCCCTGGCGATCCACGGCGTGTTCACCCGGGCAGACGGCACCACCGTCAACGTCTGCATCGGCGAGGAGGACAGCGATCCGGTGTTCTGCATCACCGATCTGCTGCCCCACCTGTCCGCAGAGCAGAACGACCGCAAGCTGCCGGACGGCATCCGTGCAGAGGAGCTGAACCTGCTCATCGGTTCTGAGGCTGTGCAGGATGAGGAAGTGAAGGACGCTGTCAAGCTGAACACCATGATCCTGCTGAACGAGAAGTACGGCATCACGGAAAAGGACTTTGTCCGTGCAGAGATCGAGATCGTGCCCGCATTCAAGGCACGGGATATCGGCTTTGACCGCTCCATGGTCGGCGGCTACGGCCACGATGACCGGGTGAATGCATACCCCGCTCTGCTGGCTGAGATCGAGACCAAGAACCCCGCTTACACCACCGTCTGCGTTCTGACGGATAAGGAGGAGATCGGCTCCGACGGCATCACCGGCATGAACAGCATGTATGTGTTCCACTTCATGCAGCAGCTCTGCCGTGCAGCTGGTCAGGACGACATCATTGCCTTCCACAACAGCGTCTGCCTGTCTGCGGACGTTACCGCAGCTTACGATCCCAGCTGGTCCAGCGCATTTGAGCCGATGAACGGCACCTATGCCGGCCGCGGCGTGGGCATTGTCAAATACACCGGCAGCCGCGGCAAGGGCGCTGCCAGCGATGCATCCGCTGAGCTGGTGGGCAGCATCACCCGTCTGCTGGACGAGCACAATGTTGCTTGGCAGCTGGGCGAGATGGGCCGTCTGGATCTGGGCGGCGGCGGCACCATTGCAAAGTATGTGGCAAACCGCGGCATCCCCGTGCTGGATATTGGTGTGCCTGTGCTGTCCATGCACTCTCCCTTTGAGGTCATCCACAAGACTGACCTGTACATGGCATACCGCGCATTTGTCGTGTTCAACCAGGCTCAGTAAGCTGCATTAAGCACTGAAACTGCATAAAAACCCCGGCGGGACCTCTTTTTTTGAGGCTTCTGCCGGGGTTTTTTCAAAAAAAGCTTGACCTTCAAGTTACTTCATGGTGTATATAGGGTGTAGCAGGGGGCAAAAACGCCTTTCCCTGATACATCCAACGGAGGTGACCTATATGAATATCAAGCAAGCAGCTGAACAAAGCGGCGTATCCAGTCAGAATATTCGGTTTTATGAAACAGAGGGTCTGGTGGTTCCGGCCCGGCGGGGCAATGGCTACCGAGATTACTCTGCCAAAGACGTACACGACCTGAAACTGATCCGTATGCTGCGTATGCTGGAAATGCCCCTGCCGCAGATCCGTCAGGTCTTGCAGGGGGAACTGGCTCTGCCCGATGCAGCCCAGACCCAGCGGATCCTGCTGGAGCAGCGGGCCCAGCAGCTGGCGGGGGCCATCCAGTTCTGCAGCCAGCTGCAAAAAAACAGCCAGAGCCTGGCGGCACTGGACGTGGATCAGTGCCTGGCCCGGATGCAAACTCCGGACCGGCAGGGCGGATTTTTTACCGGCTGGCTGGAAGATTGGCAGGCAGTGGCTCTGGCCGAACACGAAAAGACTTTTTCCTTTATTCCGGATACTTCTGTACAGAACCCGCAGGAGTTTACTACGGCGCTGGAAGCATATGCGGCGGAAAATGGCCTGACGCTGGAGATGCTGCAAGAGGGGATGACCCCTCGGTTTCTGCTGGATGGGTTGGAATACAAAGCAGCCTGCTATTATGGCG
>Peterbilt_p1__coassemble_1899_pt1 | contig 8837 bp, 5 predicted proteins | sample Peterbilt_p1__metabat2_high_PE_022 | metagenome-assembled genome bin Peterbilt_p1 | reverse complement strand
CAATCCTCCACAAGGCTCGTTTTTCTCTTGGTGAAAATTGCAAAAACAGCTAAAAACACTTTCAAAAAATTGTCACAATTCCGACTTGCAATTTACAAATTGTACGGAGAAGTTTCCACCTGTCGAAGCGTGACGGTGGAAAACCCGGTGGAAAGAGTTGAATTCCACCTAAAAAGTGGGCGTGAAATCTGGACTTTTGCACTTTCTCCACAGAGTTTTCAACATGTTGAAAATGAACGTCCTCTCTACAACTGGTATACAGCCCGGAATGTTGAAAACTTTCTTCTGCATAACTGCTGCGCTCTCAAACCATACTATCCTCAATGGGCCTGTAAAAACGGGCGCTGCGGCGAATCTGGGAGATAAGGGGGATCTTGCCGATTTTTCTAGAACCGGGTAGAAATTTTCCGAACAAACGGGAAAAGCTGTCCAGGAAAAACTGCGCTTTTCTATGGCAAACAGAGCCGGGGTATGGTATACTTTAACCTGGATTATTTTGCAAAAACATCCCCGTTTAGGGAAGGAGAAACATACGATGATGGAAAAGAATACGCCGCGCCGCCCCCGCCGCAGCCCGGAGGAGGCCCCCGCTAAAAATGAGAGCTTGGTCTACGGCAAAAACCCGGTGGCAGAGCTTTTGAAAAGCGGCTCCGGCGTGGATACAGTGCTTCTGGCCGAGGGAATGGCCCCGGCAGTGGCCGCTTATTATACCGCCCTTGCAAAAGAGGCCGGGGCCGCCGTCAAGCGGGTCCACCCCAATAAACTGCGCCTGATGACCGGTACCGAGAGCCACCAGGGTGTGGCGGCTTTTGCCAGCGAGATCGAGTATGTTGCAGTGGAGGATCTGCTGCAGATCGCAAAGGAAAAAGGCGAGCCGCCTTTCCTGGTGCTGTGCGACGGCCTGGAGGACCCCCACAATCTGGGCGCAGTGATGCGCAGCGCACTGCTGTGCGGCGCCCACGGCATCGTGATCCCGCGGCGGGGCGGTGCGCAAGTGACCCCGACGGTGCTCAAGTCCAGTGCAGGCGCTGCTGAGCGGCTGCCGGTGGCCCGTGTGGCCAATATTGGCGAGACCATCCGCCGCTTGAAAGAGCAGGGGGTCTTTGTCTACTGTGCAGATATGGACGGCGTGTCCCTGCATAAATCGGACCTTACCGGCCCGATTGCGCTGGTGATGGGCAGCGAGGGCAGCGGTGTGTCCCAGCTGGTCAAAAAGCTGTGCGATGGTGTTGTGCGGCTGGATATGGCTGCAGAGGGCACCGGCGTGGACAGCTTCAACGTTTCGGTGGCAGCGGGTATCATCCTGTATGAGATCCGAACCCAGCGGGCAGCAAAGCTGTAAGCTACATAGGAATACAGCAGTAAGCGGGGAGGATGCCCTCCCCTGCTTATGATAGGGAGGGACAAGGATGCCGAAAGAAAACCAGCGCCTGACTGGGCGGCACGAGTATACCGCTGAGGAGATCGCGGCGCAGGACGAGAAGTTCAGAACCTTTTTTACCACCACCGTAGCCCAGGTGCCGGAGGAGATGACCCGCCGGGACAGCGAGCTGGATCAGCAGCCCAAGGGACTGCTGGCCCGGCTGTTCCATCGGGAAAGACCTGCTGCCCCGGATACAGACTCCTGTGAGGACAATACCGGTGAGCTGCTGCTGGGGTGTGAGCCAGAGGAGCAGGAAGCAGATCTGGAACTGGTGATCCAGCCCGAGGCGCAGGCGGAGATCAAGATGCCCCGGCAGTCCGCCCCTATCAAAAAAAAGGATGTGGCACCGGCGGTGCGGGCGGTGTCCGTGCCAAAACCCGACCCGGAACCAGTCCCCATGCCGGAACCCGACCCGGAGCCGATCCCCACGCCGGAACCTGACCCGGAGTCGGTCCCCATGCCGGAACCCGACCCGGAGCCGGCTCCCATGCCGGAACCCGACCCGGAACCGGCTCCTATGCCGGAATCCGACCCGGAACCGGTCCCCATGGCGGAGCCTGACCCGGAACCGGCACCCATGCCCGAATCGGACTCGGTGTCCCGTCCCAGGCGGTACACTGGCAGCTCCAGAGGGGCAGTGGCTAGTCCTCGGCCTGCGGCGCAGCGGGTGACCCCCCAGGAGGAGCAGACTACCCAGAAACTGGACGAGCTGCGTGCGCTGCTGGAGCAGATGAATGGCTCTGCAGCTGCACCTGTAAAGGAAAAACAGCCGGAAACAGAGTCTGCACGCCCGACCCTGGTGTTTGCACAGGAGCACCAGCCAGAGGCGCAGCCCACCCGCACCGCTTTCCCGGAGAAAAAAACGGAGCCATCTGCCTCGGCAAAGCCCCCCCTGCGTTTGTTTGGGGAGCAGGAGCCGCCCCGGGACAAGGACGATACCATGAGCCTGCCGCTGCTGGAGCTGGAAGAGGAGCCTGCGGCTCCCGCCGCCGCAAAAGCGCGGCAGACCCCGCCGCCTGCAGAGCATGAGGCGCCCGCTTCCTCCGTTTGGAAGGAGAAGCTGGCGGGCTATGCAGCCTCCAAGCAGGCGGAACCGGAGTTCCCGGATGCACAGACCCCGGAGGAAATGGGGGAAAAACTGCGGCAGATGGGGGCTTCCCTTACATTGCGCTGTGTGCTCAGCGGGCTGCTGGCGCTGGTGCTGATACAGCTTAGTCTGACGGCCGGGGGCCTGCTGCCCCCGGTGGCCGGGCTGGACCCCATAGCGGCCCCGGCGGCCTTTTACGGGGTCAACCTGCTGGCTCTGGCGGCAGCCATGGGCGTGGCGTATACCGTTCTGCGGGACGGCCTGGCGGGCCTGCGGGGAACCCCCAGCGCCGAGACGATGCCGGCCCTGGCTGCGGTAGCGGCGCTGGTGCAGGCGGCAGTAGCGCTGCTGAACGCCAAAAGCTATGCGTCCAGCGGCATGACCCTGCTGTCCGGTGTGGCAGCCTTGGGGCTCTGCCTGGCTCTGGTGGGCGGACGTGTGATGCTGTCCGCAGTGGAAGCTGGCCACCGGCTGGCCTCCAGCGGAGAGGACTACCAAGGCGCTGTGCGCATCAAGGATAAGGACCTGGTGCGCAGCCTGGCGCAGGCCATGGAAGAAAAAGATCCCTGGGTGCTGTTCAGCCGCCCGGTGGAGTGGAGCGCTGGCTTTGTGGACCAGCATTTTGGAACGCGTGCCAGTGAGCGCCGGACCCGCAAGACCTCCTACATCCTGCTGGGCACAGCGGTGCTCAGCGGACTGGTGTTCCTGCTGTTTGGCGCAGGCATCAACGGGGCAGCCGCAGCGGCTGCATCGGTGCTGTGTATGGGTGCGCCGCTGTCCTCTACTTTGGTGGCGGCGGTGGCGGCGCTGCGCTTGCAGCGCACAGCCGCAGCAGCAGGGGCGGTGGTGCCCGGCTGGGCCGCTACAGAGGAACTGGGCGGCATCGACACCGTGCAGCTGGATGCCGACGACCTGTTTGGTCCGGACAGCGTGAACCTGGAGGATATCCGTATCTTTAAGGGCGGCCGGATCGACCGGGATATCCTGTATACGGCCAGTGTGCTGAACCAAAGCTGCAACACGCTGCGGGGCTTGTTCCGCCAGATCATTGAGGACCGCACCGATATTTTGTTCCCGGTCAAGGACCTGGAGACCCACCGGGGTCTGGGCTTTGCCGCTTGGTGCGACAACAACCGCATCCTGCTGGGCAACCGCGCCTATCTGGAACAGGAGGGGGTCCCCCTGCCGGAGCCGGAGTATGAGGCCAAGCACTCCCAGAATGGAGCGCTGCAGATCCTGTACCTGGCGGTGTCCGGCAACCTGCACGCCATGTTTGTGCTGCGCTATGTGGGCGGGCGCAATACCGCCCGTGCCCTGGCCGTGCTTCAGCGGGAGAATATCCGCCTGATGGTCGCTTGTCAGGACCCCAGCCTGACCGCCCGCCATATTGCGGAGGCATACCGCCTGCCGCAGGGGATGGTGATGGTGCTGGCACAGGAGCAGTGGGACGCATTGGCGTCTGCTCCCGCCTGCACCAGTGCGGATTGCTGCATGATGCACCGCAAGGGTCTGGCCAGCCTGACCGGCGGCCTGGCGGCGGCGGAGACTGCGCAGTCCGCAGAGACCAGCGCTACGACCGTGCAGCTGGCATCGGTGTGGCTGTCGGTGGCCATTGCACTGCTGCTGACTACGGCGGGCAGCATCGGCGGGCTGTCGGTGGCAGCGGTGCTGATGTACCAGGCCGCATGGAGCGCATTGAGCATTGCCGTTTGTGCATTCAAGAGCGGACGGTGACCTTGGGGCGGGTGCTCGCCGCCTTGAACAAAAAAATTCTCAGCTGGCCTGTGCATCTGCACGGGCCGGTTTTTGTGTGGGACGCAAACAGAACGCCCCCTGCCGGGACCTGAGGCCTTGGCAGGGGGCGTATTTTTGCAAAAGGGGGCAGGTCAAGCCTGCGCATCCATCTGCGCCAGAGTGGGGTAGCTGCTCAGTGCGCCGTACTGCTGCACACTGGCGCCGCAGTATCGGTTGGAGAAAGCCAGGTACTGTTCCAGCTGCGTTTTGCGCAGCTTGGGCAGTGCGGCGGCATCCACGCCGTCCCGGGCCATCTGCCAGAGGAAGGAGCCGATAAAAGCATCGCCGGCGCCGGTGGTATCCACCGCTTTGACGGGGGTGCAGGGCGCAAAAGCCTGGGCGCTGCGGGTAAAGGCATAAGCGCCGTTGCTGCCGCAGGTATATACTACAAGTTGAACATTGCCAACAAATAACCGGGGCAGGGCCTGCTGGATGTCCTGGCATCCGGTCAGGAACGCCAGCTCCTCGTCCGAGATCTTTACCATGTGGCTGCGGGGCAAAAATTGCAGCACAGTCTGGCGCAGCTGCTCCGGGTCCGGCCAGAGGGGAAAACGGAGGTTGGGGTCAAAGCTGAGGATGGCCCCGGCCTCCCGGGCGGCAGCAATGGCCGCCAGATGGGCGTACCGCATGGGACTATCCACCAGGGAGACGCTGCAGAAATGCAGGGCAAAGGCCTCCCGGAACCACTCCCGCCGGATCTGATCCGGCCGGTACAAAAGGTCTGCGGAGGGTTTGCGGTAAAAGCTGAAGGTGCGGTTTCCGTCCTTCTCCAGGCTGACAAAGGCCAGGGCGGTGTTGGCCTGGTCCGTAAAGGAGATGTGGCTCACGTCCACGCCGTGACCGGCCAGCTCCTGAACGATCTTGTGGCCAAAGGGGTCCTGCCCCAGCTGGGTCAAAAGTGCGCTCTGACCGCCCAAACGGGCAAATGCGCCGCAGACATTGGCAGGCGCTCCCCCTACCCGGGGGCTGAAAGAGGGGACCTCCCCAAAGGCACAGCCTGCCCGGGAGGGGATCATGTCGATCAATGCTTCACCAATGGAAAAAAGGGTCGTACCGGGCATTTTTCTCTGCTCCTTGTATAAATAGTGCGGGTTATTCTAATTCGTATACGGATGCGGCGGCTCCGTCCAGCCGGATGGCCAGCGGCCCTGCGCCAGGGTAATACCGAGTGGAGAACACCGCTTCGCCCTGGTTAAGGAAGATCTCCAGCGAGGAGGCATCCCCCCACACATCCAGGCTGCGGCAGACATCGTCCAGCAGGACTTCCCGCTGGGTGCGTCCGCCGGAGAGCACCGGGTCGGTAAAGCGCAGCACGCAGCGGCGGTCCGGCTGGGTATAGTGCAGCTCGGCCCCTTGGGCGATGTGCAGGACAAAGCTGCCGCTGACCGGGGCCTGCAAAGCAAAGCGGGCGCTGGGCAGCAGATGCGCCTGACCGGGAGAAAGGACGGTGTTTTTTTGCCGCAGCGCCAAAAGCTCCGGGGCGGGCTGCTGCAGCAAACGGCCGTCAGCTCTCCGGGTCAGCACCCGGGGCAGGGTCATGCAGTGCTGCCAGCCGCAGTCCACGGTGGCTTGGTTGCCATAGGGGGCATCCGGCATCCCCATCCATCCCAGCAGGATGCGGCGGCTGTGCGGCTCGTCTGCAAAGGTCTGGGGGGCGTAAAAGTCAAACCCGCTGTCCAAAGGGTAAAACTGTCCTAAGGTGCAGTCCTTGGTGCGCCAATCGCCTTCCAGGGCGAAATAGCCGCAGCCATAGACGTTCTGGCAGGGGATGCCCTGGGGGCTGACCAGCAGATACCACCGGCCGTCCAGACAGAACAGATCCGGACACTCCCACATATAGCCAAAAGGCTCCGGGGTGGTCAGGGTGTTGATGTGGTTCCAGTGGAGCTTGTCGGCGCTTTGCAGCACCAGCACCTCGCCCCGGTCGGTCAGGGTGCGGGCCCCCAGGACCATATAATACTGCCCCTGCCAGGTAAATACTTTGGGGTCCCGCACGTGGCAGCTCAGCCCAGAGGGATAATCCCGATTATACATAAGACATTGCTTGCTGTCCAGGGTCACCCCGTCCCGGCTGACGGCAAGGCACAGGTTGTGGCCCCGCCCGGCGGTGATATAGTCGTAGGGGCCGGGGTGCTTTACATTGCCGGTGTAGTACAGATACAGAGCTCCGTTTTCCACCAGGGCGGAGCCGGAGTAGGCGCCGTGGCAGTCAAAGGGCTGGTCCGGATACAGCATGACCGGCAGCGGCTCCCAGTGGATCAGGTCGGTGCTGCGGACATGACCCCAATGCTTGACCCCGCCGGAAGCATCGAAGGGGCTGTACTGATAAAAGACGTGGTAAGCGCCATCGTAACAGCACAGGCCGTTGGGGTCATTCAGCCAGCCTACCGGGGGCTGGATGTGGTAGTGCTGTCGGTGGCAGTCGGCGGCGACGGTGTCAGCGCCCAGCTTTTCCGCCAGGGGGACCAAGCGTTTCAGGTCTCGTTGCAGCGCATTCATGTCAGTGTACGTCCTCCGGTTTCCAGATGACCCAGGTCACGGCGAAGGAGACGCCGAAAGAAATGGCCATCATCAAGATGTATTGCAGGGGCATATGCAGGTGCAGCAGCACGCCAAAGATGCCGGTGACACCGGTGCCGGTAGCGCCCAGGCCCACGACGCTGGCGTACAGCGCACCGCAGGCGCCGCCTGCAAGACCGCCGATAAAGGGCTTGAAGTACCGCAGGTTCACGCCGAAAATGGCAGGCTCCGTAATGCCCATGCAGGCAGACAGCGCAGAGGGCAGCGCCATGGAGCGCAGCTTTGCGTCCTTGGTCTTTAAGGCCACCGCCAGAGCGGCGCCGCCCTGTGCGACGTTGGCGGCACTTGCCAGGGGCAGCCAGTAGGTGCAGCCATAGCGGGACAGCTGCCCCAGGTCGATCAGCGTGTACATATGGTGGATGCCAGCCACCACGGTGATGGCATACAGGCCGCCCATGACAAAACTGCCCAGGCCAAAGGGCAGGGTGATCAGCCATTGCACGCCGGTGATGATGCTGTTTTCCAACCCGGTGAACACCGGCCCGATGACCGAGAGGGTCAGATAGCCGGTGACGAACACCGACACCAGCGGCGTGACGAACAGGTCGATCATGGCGGGCACGATCTTATGCAGCCGCTTTTCGATCTGGCACATGACCCATACGGCGATGATCACCGGGATCACATGCCCCTGGTAGCCCACCAGCGGCACCTCGTACAGACCGCCGAACACCGGCTGCATCACCTCCACGCCGGAGGAGACGGTCCAGGCGTTTTGCAGGTCGGGGTGGATCATGATCATGCCGATGACCGCCCCCAGGAAAGGGTTGCCCCCAAACACCTTGGCGGCCGAAAAAGCGATCAGAACCGGTAAAAACACATAGGCTGTGTTGGAAAACAGCTTTGCAAATACAAACAGCGAGCCGGAGGTGTCCAGCTGTACAAAGCCGTTGGCTGCCATGAAGTTCAGCGCTTCCATCAGGCCCATCAAAAAGCCGGAAGCCACAATGGCGGGGATGATGGGGACAAAGATGTCTCCCAGCGTCTTGATGCCCCGCCGGTACCAGGGGGAGCGGGCGGCAGCCGCCTGCTTGACGGCCTCTTTGCTGGCGTGCTCCATGCCGGTCAGCTGGATAAACGCATCATAAACTTTGTTTACGATGCCGGTGCCAAAGATGATCTGCAGCTGGCCCTGGGCTTCAAATACGCCCTTGACCCCTTCTACATTTTCCAGCGCCTTTTTGTCCGTCTTGGTGTTGTCTGCGATCACAAGACGCAGCCGGGTGGCGCAGTGGGCTGCGGAGAGGATGTTTGCAGGGCCGCCTACACGATCCAGCACCTGCTGTGCGATTTTAGGATAGTCCATATTCCGCTTCTCCTTTACAATAGATCCAGAGATTCTTCTTCATTTGCCTTGCGGCTTGAAATCGATTTCATCTGCCCTCATTATACGGCAGCACCCACAAAAATTCCATTCGCAGGGGGGACAAAATTTGGGTATCACGGGTTATTGATTTCACAAGGTTTCAGGTCTCCGTGCGGGAAAAAGGGGAGTACAGCGCCTCCGGGTCGTGGTCTCCGGTGGAGGCCCGGGGACGCAGGGTATAGCCCAGCATCTGGCTGCAGGGCACAGCATGGGGGTCGTTCAGCTGTTCCATCAAAAGTCTGGCAGCCTGCTGCCCGGCGGTGTGATAGTGCAGGTGGGCGCTGGTCAGGGGCACAAAAGCGGTCTGTCCGGCGGTGCTGTCCCCTACAGAAGCCAGCATCACATCCTCCGGGATGCGCACGCCCTTGCTGCGGCAGTACTGCATAGCCCCCAGGGCAATGGCATCGGTGGCGCAGAACAGACAGTCCAGCTTGGGGGTAAGGGCAAACAGCTTTTCTGCCTGCCGAAAGCCGGAATCCATGCTGAAATGGGCGGTGGACATGCGCTCTGGGTGCACAGGGAGCCCCGCCTGCTGCAAAGCGGCCTCAAAGCCCATTCGCCGGGCACGTCCGGCCGCTTTGTCCATC
>Peterbilt_p1__coassemble_1893_pt1 | contig 8858 bp, 9 predicted proteins | sample Peterbilt_p1__metabat2_high_PE_022 | metagenome-assembled genome bin Peterbilt_p1 | reverse complement strand
GGATGATGCAGCGCATAGGTATCGTCCCACTCCAGCACCAGGGGCTGCCGCACAAAAAGCGCCGTTTGTTCCGCCCGCTGGCGTAGGTTTTCAGCCAGACGACGGCACTGGTCGTATTCCACCAGCTGACCGGTCAGCTCCTCCTTCATCCGCTCTCCTTCTTCGCTGCGGGGCAGCAGCAGAAAGCTCTTCATCTCCACCAGCCGGGCGGCCATCTCGATGAATGTACTGGCCACCTCCGGCCCGGCCTGACGCGCCGCATCCACCGTTTGGGTGTACTGGTCGATCAGGGTCAGGATCGGGATGTTGTGCAGATCCATCTTATGCTTGGACACCAGCGCCAGCAGCAACTCCAGCGGGCCGTCAAAGTCCTCCAGATGGAAGGTGATCTCCCCGTTCAAGTCAGATCACCGCCCCGATGCTGGCATAATAGATGGAGTAGGCGATGCGGTCGATATAGCTTGTCCCAGCGCTCAGCAGATCCCACACCATATTGTTCAGGTAATACAGCGGCGTATCCAAAAAGCCGCTCCACACAGCGGCCAGCATCACCACCAGGATCACCCGCTCATAGCGCATCAGGCCAAAATAGATCCGCTGCGGCAATGCCACCAACAGGATGCGGCTGCCGTCCAGCGGCGGCACCGGCAGCAGGTTGAACACAGCCAGGCCCACGTTCATGGAGACCATATACTTCAAAAACATTGCAACCAGCATCGTGCCCTGGTTGGCCGGTGCCCAATAATACATCAGCTTCCAGCCTACCATAGCCAGATACGCCAGCAGCAGGTTCGCCACCGGGCCTGCCAGCGCCGTCAGCGCCATACCCACCTTGGGGTTTTTGAAGTTCCGGGGATCGGTGGAGACGGGCTTTGCCCAGCCCACCCCTGCAAACACCATGCACAGGGTGCCCAGCAGGTCAAAGTGGGCAAAGGGGTTCAGGGACAGGCGCCCCTCCCGCTTTGCGGTATCGTCGCCCAGCAGCCAGCTGGCCAGCGCGTGGCCCGCCTCATGGAAAGGAATGGCCACCAGGGTGACCAGAGCCCGGATCAAATAGTAAATGCCTTGTGCGGTCATGTCATTCTCCTTTGCACATCCTGTCCGCCAGCAGACCCAGCGGCTGCTGCGGTATTGAAACACCTTCTATAATACTATTTTTGGGCCGGACAAACAAGCGTTTTGACCCGAAAGCAAAAAAGCCGACGCAAATTTGAAAAAACACTTGCATTTCCTACGGGAATCTGGTAGAATAGTCAAGCTGATTATTTTGAATTCTTCAACTTCATTGCTAGGAGGTGCAAATACCATGGCAAAGTGTGAATGCTGCGGCAAGGGCGTGGCCTTTGGCATTAAGGTCTCCCACTCCCACCGTCGTTCCAACCGTACCTGGAAGCCGAACGTCCGCCGTGTCAAGGCGGTCGTGGAGGGCTCTCCCAAGTATATCTATGCATGCTCTCGCTGCCTGCGCGCTGGCAAAGTCACCCGCGCTGTCTGATCTTTTGCATGTTGCCGGTCACTTTGTCGAGTGACCGGCTTTTTGTTTTACCGGGCTTTGTGTCTGCATCTGCGCCCGGTCTATGAAAGGAGGCTTTCCCCCATGGTTTTGCCTAAGGACCCCGTCATGCTGCTGAGTGTACTGAACCTGAAGCTGCGGGACTATTACCCCACCCTGGCCGCCCTGTGCGAGGACCTGGAAGCGGACGAAGCGCAGCTGTGCAGCACGCTGGCCGCCATCGGCTATGTGTACGACCCGCAGCGCAACCAGTTCGTGTGATCCGCTGAAACAGAAAGGGAGAGGATACCAATGATCGAAGGCACATATTACAAGGAGTGGAGCCCCACCCTGGGCCGGGATATGGAGTTCAAGGTGTTTGGGCACAGCGGCTGCCCTGTGCTGGCATTGCCCGGCCGCGGCGGACGCTTTTATGATTGGGAAGATCAGGGCCTGGTGGCGGCCTGCGCTCCCCTGCTGCATGCAGGCAAGATGCAGCTGTTCTGCGCGGACGGCCTGGACGGCGAGGGTCTGCTGGATGCAGACCTGCCTCTGCGCCGCCGGGCTGAGATGCAGGAGGAATATTTCTGCTACCTGACCCGGGAGCTGGCTCCCCGCATCCTGGAGCTGAACGCCGCTGGCGGCAAGACCCCCAAAACCTCCCTTTGGTGTGCCGGTGTGGACATCGGCGCTTACCAAGCAGTAAACTGCCGTCTGCGCCGCCCCGCCCTGTTTACCGGTGCGGTGGGTCTGTCCGGCCTGTACGACCTGCATCGTTTTGCACAGGGGCAGGAGATCGCCCGGGATGACCTTTGGCTGCGCAACAGTCCCACGGAATATCTGCACAAAGACGGCCTGACGGACAAGACCCTTCTGGCACAGGCAAAGCCGGATCAGCTGACCCTTTGCGCCGGACAAGGCCCCTATGAGCAGGATGCTCTGGCCGACACCCAGGCGCTGGCGCAGCTGCTGCAGGCGCAGGGACTGCCGGTGCATCTGGAAGTCTGGGGCTACGATGTAGCCCACGATTGGTACTGGTGGGGACGGCAGTGGAACCTGTTCGCCGAGCGTCTGTTCGGCCAGCAGGGCAAGGAGGAGTAACGCTATGCCCAAGTTTATGATTGGCGCACGCGGCCATGATTTTGGCCGCCAGACCCCGGAACAGCTGTTCCAGGCCATCGGGGAGGCGGGCTTTGCCTGCACTCAGCTGGCGTATACCAAGGCCATCCAGGGCGTATCCAGCTACGGGGACGTGACCCCTGCCCTGGTAACCGAGACCCAGGACGCCATCCAGAAAAGCGGCGTACAAGCTGCGGTCTACGGCACCTATGTAGAGCTGTCCTATGCAGACGAGGAGCGCCGCAGAGCCGAGACCGCCAAGGTACTGGGACAGATCCGCAATGCAAAGCTCCTGGGCAGCGTCTGCATGGGCAGCGAGACCACCAGCATGAGCAAGCAGCCCGGTGTCACCCGGCGGGAAGCCCAGGAAGCGCTGCTGCGCAGCCTGGCAGAGATCCTGCCCGCCTGCGAGGAGCAGGGCGTATTGTTTGGCGTGGAATGTGTTTACCACCATGCTATGAACACCCCGGAGGCGGTCAAGATGGTACTGGACACCATGGCCAGCCCCAATCTGCGGGTGATCTTTGACCTGGCCAACTATATCGGCGCCGAGGATGCCAGCCTGGACGCACAGCGCCGGATCTGGGATAAAGCCGCCAACTGGTACGGCGACAAGATCGCTGCGGTCCATTTTAAGGGCCAGGCGTTCCGGCCGGACGGCAGCCACTATTCCACCAGCCTGGAGGACTCGGTCATCGACTACGCCGGCGGCTTTGCCATGCTGCGTCAGCTGCCGCAGGACAGTCTGCCTGTGCTGCGGGAGGAAGCGGTCCCCGCCCGTGCTGCCAGCGACATCGCCTTTATCCGCAGCTTCTGCGGCTGATCTTTCCTCTATATATTTCTGCCGCTGTACGGCCCTTGACGGCTGTACAGCGGCTTTTTTATTTTTTGCGCAGCGTTTTCACAGTATTTTCACAATCGCAGCAAGCATTGCCGCTTGTTTTACGGGACAAACCATGGTAGAATCAGTTTGCAGATATACCCCCATAGGGTATATTGCTTTTCCCGCACCGACCACCTGCAAAGGAGAACTGCCGGAGCCGGAAAGTGTCCGCCGCCGTTCTCTCAGGAAAGGAGTTTTTTATGTTATCCGATCATCCGCAGTGCTCCCCCGCCCCCCAGGAAGAAGCAGCGTGCTGCTGCCGCCACCGCAAACGCACCCCCGAGGAGATCAAAAAGCTTTCCAACCGACTGAGCCGGATCGAAGGACAGGTCCGGGGCATCCGGGGCATGATCGAACGGGATGCCTACTGCCCGGATATCCTGATCCAGGTCGCCGCAGCCAGCTCTGCCCTGAACAGCCTGACCCGGGAGCTGCTGGACCAGCACATCCGGGTATGTGTTGCAGAGGACCTGCGCCAGGGCAAAGAGGACAAAGTGGATGAGCTGCTGGATGTTTTGCAGCGCCTGATGCGCTGAATCGTTTGACCAGACCAAGGAGGAAGGATGGAACAATACAATGTTACCGGCATGAGCTGTGCGGCTTGCTCTGCCCGGGTAGAAAAAGCCGTAAAAAGCGTGCCAGGGGTCACCAGCTGTTCGGTCAGCTTGCTGACCAATTCCATGGGAGTGGAGGGCACTGCCAGCGAGGCAGAGATCCTGCAGGCGGTGGAGAATGCCGGTTACGGCGCCAGCCCGAAAAACGCCGCCTCCCCTGCCGCCCCCAGCGCCCAGCTGGATGCCCTGGCTGACCACGAGACCCCGCAGCTGCGCCGGAGACTGATCGCCTCTTTGGGCTTTTTGCTGGTGCTGATGTACTTTTCTATGGGGCATATGATGTGGGGCTGGCCTGTGCCCGCCTGGTTTGAGGGCAACCACATCGCCATGGGACTGGTGCAGCTTTTGCTGTCCGGCGCTGTTATGGTCATCAATCAAAAGTTTTTTATCAACGGCTTTAAGGGGCTGCTCCACGGCGCACCCAACATGGACACCTTGGTCGCCCTTGGTTCCGCCGCCAGCTTTGGATGGAGCACCTACGCCCTGTTCCAGATGACCAGCGCGCAGCTCCACGGCGATATGGCTTTGGTGGAACACTACATGATGGAGTTCTACTTTGAGTCTGCAGCCATGATCCTGACCCTGATCACAGTGGGCAAAATGCTGGAAGCACGCTCCAAGGGCAAGACCACCGATGCACTGAAAAGCCTGATGAAACTGGCCCCCCAGACGGCCACTCTGGTGCGGGATGGCGCCGAAGTGACCGTCCCCATTGCAGAGGTGCGCAAAGGCGATCTCTTTGTTGTGCGCCCCGGCGAAAACATCCCTGTGGACGGCATCGTGATGGAGGGCGAAAGCGCTGTGAACGAGAGCGCTCTGACCGGCGAAAGCATCCCCGTGGACAAAGCCGCCGGGGACCGGGTCTCGGCAGCTACGGCGAACCAATCCGGCTTTTTGAAGTGCGAGGCCACCCGTGTGGGTGAGGATACCACCCTGGCACAGATCATCCGCATGGTAAGCGATGCCGCTGCCACCAAAGCCCCCATCGCCCAGATCGCAGACAAGGTCTCCGGCGTCTTTGTCCCGGCTGTGATCACCATTGCCGCTGTCACCACCGTGGTTTGGCTGCTGCTGGGCCGGGAGGCAGGGTTTGCCCTGGCCCGCGGCATCTCGGTGCTGGTCATCAGCTGTCCGTGTGCTCTGGGTCTGGCCACGCCGGTGGCGATCATGGTGGGCAACGGGCAGGGCGCAAAAAACGGCATCCTGTTCAAGACCGCTGCCTCGCTGGAAGCTGCAGGCCGCACCCAGATCGTGGCGCTGGATAAGACCGGCACCATTACCCAGGGACAGCCCCGGGTCACCGACCTGCTGCCCGCCGAAGGTGTGACCGAGACCGAGCTGCTGAACCTGGCCGCTGCGCTGGAGCGCAAAAGCGAGCATCCGCTGGCAAAGGCCATCCTGGACTATGCCCAGCAGCAACAGATGAGCCCGCCGGAGGTGGAGAGCTTTACCGCTCTGCCCGGCAACGGCCTGACCGCCAAGCTGGGCGGGACCGAGCTGTTTGGCGGAAGTGCTGCTTTTGCCAAGACAAAAGCGCCGCTGTCCCCTGCTTTGGAGCAGGCAGCACAGCGCCTGGCTGAAGAGGGCAAGACCCCGCTGTTCTTTGGCGGAGCCGGACGGCTGATGGGTCTGGTGGCGGTTGCAGACACCTTAAAGGAGGACAGCCCCCAGGCGATCCGGCAGCTGCGGGAGATGGGCATCCGTGTCGTGATGCTGACCGGCGACAACCAGCGCACAGCCGACGCCATCGGACGTGCCGCCGGGGTGGATGAGGTCATCGCCGAGGTGCTGCCGGACGGCAAGGAGGCCGTGATCCGCCGTTTGCAGGCCGAAGGCAAGGTGGCCATGGTGGGCGACGGCATCAACGATGCTCCGGCGCTGACCCGGGCAGACACCGGCATTGCCATTGGCGCTGGGGCGGATGTGGCGCTGGATGCCGCCGATGTCGTCCTAATGAACTCCCGCCTGTCCGACGTGCCCGCCGCCATCCGGCTGAGCCGGGCCACCCTGCGCAACATCCACGAAAACCTTTTCTGGGCCTTTTTCTACAACGTGATCGGCATCCCGCTGGCAGCCGGCGTCTTTATCCCCTTTGGGCTGACGCTGAACCCCATGTTTGGCGCAGCTGCCATGAGCCTGTCCAGTTTTTGTGTTGTCAGCAATGCGCTGCGGCTGAACTGGGTGGACCCCCACGACCCCAAAAAGGACCACAAATATCTCCCCCGCTCTGCTGAACGTGTCGTTCAGCCCGACGCCACCGAACCACCGGCAGCCCCTGCTCCGGCAGAGACTGCCCCCATTTCCACTTCAAAGGAGGAACCCATTATGAAAAAGACCATGAAGATCGAAGGCATGATGTGCGGCCACTGTGAGGCCCGTGTCAAAAAAGCACTGGAAGCTCTGCCGGAGGTAGAGCTGGCTGAGGTGAGCCACACCGCAGGCACTGCTGTGGTGACTCTGCGCAGCGACCTTGCCGACGAGGCGCTGAAGCAGGCTGTGGAAGCACAGGATTACCCGGTGCTCTCCATCCAGGACGCTGAGTAACCGCTTTTATCTGCAAAATGCCCCGCACCCAATGCCTTGCAAAAGGCGCAGGTGCGGGGCATTTTGCTGCCGGTGCTTACTGGACATAGAATAAGACACGGGTGATATACTCCCGCTCATCTCCGGTAGAAAGGTAATCATTCAGGGCAAATTCGTAGGAATCGGACTGGATGTGAAGGTCGTTTTTTTCGCAGTAGTCCAGGATGCGCTCGTATGCTTTGCCAATGGAAAGATAATCCCCCACGTGGTAGGTGCATACGCACCGCCCCGCCGGAAGCTCCCGGATCTCCGGCACGGCAGGGATCTTTTTTTCAATGGGGAGAAATGCATACTCGGCCTCGGTATACCGGCCCACACAGATACGGTCATAGGGGACCACGGCGCCGCTTTGGAAATAGACCGGGAGCTTCTCCTTAAAAGCACGAACAAAACACTGTTTTGTAGCCAGGCTGACATCCTCCAGCGTATGCGGCTGCGGTACTGGCTGGAGCAGGATATACTGCCGCTCGATCTGCTCCAGCGTCACCTTTTCCCCCTCGTGCTGCGCACAGAGGCAGGATTCCATCTGGGTGCACCGTTGTTTGACCCGGCTTTTGAGCATCTGCAGCTCCTCGATGCGGCGATTGATGACCACCAGCTGCTTTTGGAGCGCTGCAATGGACCGCTCCATGGTGTAATGTTTCATGTGTTCTTTGATCTCGTCCAGGGAGAAACCGATCTTTTTCAGGATCAGGATGGTGTCCAGATAATCCAGCTGTGCAGGGCTGTAATAACGGTAGCCGTTGCTGGGGTCGGTATAGGCTGGGCAGAACAGCCCGATCTTATCATAGTAGATCAGTGTTTGCCGGGAAATATTTTGATGTTTGGATAGCTCCCCAATGGTGAAGCAGCTGTTCATAAGATCCCCCTTGACATTATAGTTACTATATAGTTTATGATATAACACAGACCGATATTTTACAAGGAGGAACTTTTCATGAAAGCCCGTATTTCTGCTCTGTGGAGCAGGCTGACCGACGGTATAACGGCCAGGAAGATCTTTTATATTATCCTGGGTGCCATGATCTGCTCGTTTGGCATCCACAACATCCACCAGCGCACAAACATCACCGAGGGGGGCGTGATCGGCATGATGCTGCTCATCGATCACTGGCTGCACCTCTCCCCCGCCTATATCACCCCTGTGCTGGATGCATCCTGCTATCTGCTGGCATTTAAGATCCTGGGCGGCAATTTTATCAAAATGTCGCTGATCTCCACCTCCTGCATCTCGCTGTTTTATAAACTGTGGGAGCAGTTTCCCCCCATACTGCCGGACCTGTCCGGACACCCTCTGATCGCTGCGGTCCTTGGCGGTCTGTTTGTGGGCGTGGGCGTCGGCTTGATCGTGCGGCAGGGCGGCTCCAGCGGCGGAGACGATGCCCTGGCGCTGGTGATCGCTCATCTGACCCACTGGCGGCTGTCCCGCTCGTATCTGTTTACCGACCTGACGGTGCTGGCTTTGTCCCTCAGCTATATCCCCGTCCGCCGGATCGTGTTTTCCCTGGTCACGGTGACCATCTCGTCCTACCTGATCGACTGGATCAAGGACTATAAGGCTGCGCCATCCGCTACGCCCCAGACATGACCCGATCCTTCCTGCCTTTTATGCATTGACCGCAAAGATCCCCCGCCGATCCATCGACCGGCGGGGGATCTTTTGTCCGTCTGCTCCTATACAGGCTTTCGGGGGTTTATGAAGTGCGGAGGCTCAGTCCTTTTCTTCCAGACAGCTCGGACGATCCGGACACACCACAAAGCTGACTGCTGCCAACCGCTCAAGCAGTGCGTCCGCATCGTGTTCCAGTTTATACTCCATCTCCTCCCGGTAGAGCGGGAGGACCTGATAGAAATTGACCTCCTCGCCGCCGGGCAGGATGCAGACTTCGCCGCAGGTATCAAGATCCATATCCTGGGGGCCGGTCAGGATCGCAGCGCAGAGTTCTGTATCCTCCGCAAACGGCGACTGTTTTTCCATCGTGTGACCAAAACCCAGCCAGGTATCGTTGGAAATGGGCAGGCGGGCCAACACTTTCAGCAGACCTACCGGCCAATACCACCGCTGCTCCTGCATGGAGTCCTTATCCAGTTTCCAGTCCGGCGGCAGAGCGATGGCCAGCTCTGCCCGCTCCAGCTTGTATTCCGCCAGCTCCTTTGGCACATTCAT
>Peterbilt_p1__coassemble_1782_pt1 | contig 9364 bp, 6 predicted proteins | sample Peterbilt_p1__metabat2_high_PE_022 | metagenome-assembled genome bin Peterbilt_p1 | reverse complement strand
TCGCCTGCATGGACGGTGATCTTATCAAAATAGGGCTTGCTGGCAGAGAAGGAGAGTTGAAGCCTGATGATTTGGCATAGACCGCCATAAACACTGCCGCACAAATTGCCGCCTCCGGCAGCCGCAGACTGAATAATGACGCCTTGGATCGAAAGGAAGCTGATCCATGCAAAAAGTCCCACCTGAATGATCGTGCTTATATAATCCAATCCGTTTCCAATGCTTGTTTGGACCCACTGCTGTCGGCAATGCGGTTTTTCCATTTGCTCGCTGCTTTCATAGATCCTTTTGGAGAAGAATTGCCTGCGATCAAAAAAGCACAAAATATCATATCCTGCCAGAAGATCTTTTAATTTTCCAACTGCTGTTTCTTGTGCTTTGGTAAACTCCCTGCTCAGCGTCTCCAACTTTTTCTTAAACAATTTCGGCAACAAGATCATCACAGCAGCGGTAAAAAGTGCACCAAGTAAAATAGACCAATGCAGAGCAGCCAATGCCAAGACACTGAGAGCCACTTCCACAGCCAGGCCAACTACTGTGTAAAAATTCTTCCATGCCAGCTGCTCAATTTGGTTAACATCATTCGTAAACTGAGACAAATACGCTCCGTTTTCCTGCAAGTGATATTCCTTGTAACTTTTATTCAGCAAGGAGGCTGCCATATCCTGTCGAAGCTGATCATTCATGCGCCGGATCGCCTCGCTTTGAAAATAGGAAGAAAGTGAGCTGCAAACATTTCTTCCCCCGCTTACGACCAATTCAATGACGCAAAAGAACACAACTCCCTTAAAATTCAGTTCAATAACCTGTTGAAACAGCAGGATCATCAGCAAACTCCATATGACCCTTCCGCTATTCTGAAACATCTGAAACAGGACAGCCAATAGATTGACTTTCCAGAATTTTTTTAGATAAAAAAACATACCGGCTCCCTTTCTATCAATTATTTTTCAAATACTGATAATAACAAACATCCGCTTTATCTATTATATTTGTTTTTCTGCAAACCATATTAAAACATCTCAGGACTTCTGTGCACCTCAAACACTCTTGCTTCAAACATGAGGATGTCCACTGTTTGTTGATTTCCTTGTCAAACAAAACGCCTTTCTCCAAATCCACTTGGCCGAGGCGATTTTCTTTGTAATCGAGACAACGGCTACACTTTTCAATCTTTCCGTCAGCCCGAAACACAAAGCTATCAGGATAACTGGCTTTGCAAACGCCAGAAAACAAATCTCTTGTCAACTTTTTTCTTAACATACCAATTTTATCAATATAATTCAAATGGATGTCAATTGTTCTATTTAACTTATCCGGTTGAATAAGATCAAGTTGATGAACAGATTGTCCCCCCCAATCATGTACAGGAGCCACTGAAATTATAAATCTACAGTCGTCACCAAATATTTTGTAAATATAATTGTACCATTCAAGATCTTTATCGTTATCCAAAATATTTCTTCTCAATGTAATCCGAAAAGAATATTTTTCTTTAGGCAATTTTGAAATAGCAATCAAATTATTCAAAATAATTTGCAACGTCGGTTTTCCTGAAACATGTTTTCTCGTTTGATCATGATTCCAACCATCTAGCGTTATTTGATAATGTGCAATTCCCGCATCGTATAACTTTATAAACGAATCAACATTCAAAAGATAACCATTTGTTGTCATTGATGCTTCGTATTTAAAACGATACTTATTTTGTTGTAATTTTATATAAGCGGAAGCGTGTACAATAGAATCTAGACATAAGGTTGGCTCTCCGCCAAACCAACTTATATGCACAATTTTATGTAACTGGGCTTGTTCCTCTATATAACCTACTACTTTCTCAAGTATATCCGAATTCATTGTAGTAGTCACATGAGATTGAAAACAATATCCACACCGAAAATTACATTTTTCAGTAACGAATATTGTAGCAAAAAATATCTTCTTCATTAGCTGCTTCGCTTTTGATAGCGTTTGTTCTATTTCCTCTTCAGAAAGCAACATTTCTTGTTGATGCAAAAATTTTTTCAGAGGTGTATTCAATTCATAACATCCATTCCTTTGAACAACGTAAAATTCCTCTTGTAGTGTTGGTTCTGTAATTTTGATTTCATTTCTTAATAGCTCCGATTTAATATATAATACACCATCATTTTTATAGAATAAAATATATCCAGGAACAAAATACTTCATTTCAATCATACAACCAATCCCTTTGTCGCATCATTTAAGTCTATCAAAAAATCATCATTTATTATAAAACCCTGTAATTAAGCATCTCAAAGTTTATCCTTCTCCAAACAACAGAAAAATCCGCCGTTTAATGCCGAGTTCCAGCGAAACGAACGGATTTTCTTAAGTTTTATTCCAAACTATGCTTTTGGTCTCGATTTTACGGCTGTGGACAATTATAATCCTCGATTTCTGAAACAACAAGTTCCAGAATCTGCTTCTCAGCTACAACTTCCATGATTTTTCTCCTTTCTTTTTAGTTTCATCGGCTTAGGGCTTCTGTTTGTCTGTGTCCCTTGCTGTGACTATATTGTAGCACAGGCCACCCACCAGCAACATATCGCCCTGTGTTTATAAAAAATAACACAAAACGACGGGCGGATGCTGGCGAAGAGTTCCAAAATATGCTATACTATTTGCACAAGTTCATATAAAAGGAGCGTTGTCTATGCAAAATTTCTTTTTAGGAGATTACATCAAGCAGAAGCGGCTGGATCTGGGTCTGACCCAGGAGCAGCTCTGCGATGGCATCTGTGAGCCCATGACCCTCTCCCGGCTGGAAAACGGCAAGCAGACCCCCAGCCGCAACCGGATCAACGCCCTTTTGCAGCGGATGGGCCTGCCGGATGACCGCTATTTTGCCTTGCTGAGCAAAAATGAACTGGAAATGGAAGCGCTCCAAAAGGAGATCGTTGCCTGCAATGTGACCGAGCGGGTAGCCGAAGGCTTTGAGAAACTGGCCCAGTTTGAAGCTCTGGCAGCCCCAGATGACCAGATCGCACAGCAATTTGCCCTGCGTTCCAGAGTGCTGCTGGGGCGGTTGGAGGGACGCTATACGCCGATGGAACAGATCACGCTGCTGATGCAGGCCATCCGGCTGACAGTACCCCGCTTTGATTTGGAAAATATAGAAAGTTTTCTTTATACAAAAGACGAAATCACAATTATCAACCAGATCGGGCTCGCATACTCGGATGATGGACAAAACAAAAAAGCCGCTGAAATTTACTATCAGCTGCTTCGATATGTGCGCAAGCATTTTAAAGAAACCATAACATCTATTGGAATGTTGCCTTTAGTTCTCTATAATTATGCTCGGGTTTTAGACCTATGCGGGCGCTATGAGGAAGGCGCTGCACTCGCCAAAGAAGGGCAGGACGCTTGTATTCAGTATGGACACTATCGATTTTTGCCCAACTGCCTTGAAATTGAAGCGGAGTGCCGACATTTTATGGGCGATGAGGAAACCAGCAAAGAATTGTACTATCAATCGTACTATCTCTGTAAAATTATTAAATATAATGTCGGATTGGAGGTTATAAAACAAGAAGCAAAAGAGTATTTGAATATCCAATTTGAAGATTAATCCATATCGCCAATTCCCGGCATGGCTTCATACGGCTGTACCTCCGGTCCATCCGGTTTTTCTGGCTGCTCCGGGTCGGTCACACCAGGCAGCGGCACGGGCAGCGGCTCCGGCTCTGCGGCAAAGCAGGGGGCGGCCAACAGGCTGCACGCCAGCACCGCCGAGGCCAAAAATGCAAAGATACGCTTCATATCGTTCCATCCTTTCGTTTTTATTGATTTGCGACAACCAAAGGATACCACGACAAAGCAACACAGACCATATCGGCCTGTGTTCTTTTTTTCTAACACAAAACGACGGGTAGGCCGGTTTTACCCGCCGCACTGCGCAAAAAAATCCCCCCGCCGGGAAAGACCCGGTGGGGGGAAGGATCATTCAGAACAGATCATTCTGCTTCTCAGCCCTTTGCCTGGAGCAGAGCGTTTACCACAGCCTGCTTCAGGGCGTTGCTGGTGATGGTAGCACCGGACAGGCCGTCCACGCCGTTGATGGCCTCCTCGCTGTCCAGGCCAATGAACTGCTCGGGCAGCTGCTCGATGGCAGGCACACCGATGCCGGGGGTCTCGTTCTGGTGCAGCACTTCCACATCTGCGATCTTGTCGCCGTCCATGGTCACACGCACCACGATCTCATCGTCCATGCCGTTGGCCTTGCCGATGTACTGGTTTGCGCCAGCCTCGTACTCGGCTTCCGGTGCGGACAGATCGTCGATATCACCCAGCTGGGTGGGGTTGGACTCCACAGCTTCCAGCTTATAGACCGGCAGCGCCTGCTTAGCGGCAGCGGCGTTCTTACCAGCGATGCGGCCAAAGATGATGCACTCGGCAATGTTGGTGCCGCCCTGGTACATGCAGACGGTCATGCCGCCGCACTCGCCTGCACCGTACAGGTGGGGAATGGGGTTGCCCTGGGTGTCCAGCACCTCGGCGTTCTGGTTGCGCTTGGGGCCGCCCTGGGTGTTCAGCAGACCGGACACCACATACATGGCGTAATACTTCTTGCCGTCAAACGGACGCATATACTGGGTGTCGCGGCCGCAGAGGATATCCTCGCCGTTTTTCGCAAAGCTGTTGAAGTTGCGGATGGTCTTTGCCAGGCGCTCCGGCTTGCAGCCGGTGCCCTTGGCCAGTGCTTCCACCGAGTCGTAGGCGGTCAGGGCATCCAGCTGTGCCTGCTCCAGCAGGCCAGCGGCCTCGATCTCGTCCTTCTGGGTCTGGTCCATGATGTACCAGACCTTCTCCGGGTAGGTGGGGTTCTCCCAGATGCCGTTCTCGTACAGGTGGCCGTGGCGGACGATCTCGCTCTCGTTCACAAAGCGGTCACCGTCGGTGCCCACCAGCATGGTAGCGCCGGTGTTCAGTGCGTTCTGACCCAGGGTTGCAGGCTGTGCGCAGGGCACGCCTTCCTCCACGGGCCAGGTCACGCCGCCCAGGCCAAACAGGCCCTCGTAACAATCCATATGCCACAGGTCTGCACCCACAGCCTGGGCCATCTTGATGCCGTCGCCGGTATTGAACTGGCCGCCGCGGGGTGCATAGTTGATGATGTTCAGGTACTGCTGCACCATGTCCTTGTTGCACTCAAAACCACCGGTGCACAGGCAGACACCGTTCAGGGCGCGGACGTTCATCTCTTTGCCGTCCCGCTCCACCGTAACGCCCACGATGGTCTTCGTGACCGGGTCCTGGATCAGGCTCTTGGCCGGGGAGGAATACCACACGTCAATGGCGTCGCTGCGGTCCAGCACGTTCTGCTTCAGGCTCTGGTACAAAAAGCTGTCGCTGACACCGGCATGGGTCGTCCACAGGCCCATCTTCTCGCTGCCGGGCATCTCCGGGTACTCCGGGCTCATAGCGCCCAGGTTGGTGGTGCCCACCTTGACGCCGGTCCAGTCAACGTACTCGTCCTTATTAAAGCCGAACTCGTCTGCCAGGATATCGGCCAGGTTCGCCACGCCCTCGCTCAGGGTGTCCACCATCTCCGGCTCCACATAGCGGCCGGCAGCCAGGGCGTTGTAGTAGGTCTTGGCAGCCTCCTTATCGCCGTTGGCATAGGCAAACAGCTGGCCGCAGATCTTGGTGTTGCCGCCGGCCTTGCCTTCCTCGCACTTTTCCAGGATCACGACCTTAGCGCCGTTGTCCGCAGCGGTCTTAGCGGCCACCATACCGGAAGCGCCCATGCCCAGGACCACCACATCGTACTCCGAGTCCCAGCGGATGGTATCTGCAAAGGTCAGCTCCTTCTGGGGTGCGGCCGCTTCGCTGGAAGCTGCGCTGCTGGAGGCGGCCTCCGACCCGCCGCAGCCGGTCAGCAGGCCCAGACCCAGGGCGCCGGCAGCGCCCAGAACAAAGCTTTTGCGAGAGATCTTTTCCATGATGCAGAGAACCTTCTTTCTTATTCATTCGTTGTTTATTTTTTAACAAACCTTCCTCATGGCCTATTATATCGTTAAAAACTTGTCTTTGCAATTCAAAGTGCTTATACTTATCATAAGCACAAACTTATAGGAGGCCCCGCCATGACCGATCGTCAGCTCATGGGTTTTTTGACCATCGTAGAAAAAAAGAGCTTCACCGCAGCGGCTGAAGCCATGTACATCTCCCAATCCGCTTTATCCCAGCAGATCCGCCACCTGGAGCGGCAGCTGGGTTTTGCCCTGTTCGACCGCAGCACACGCCAGCCCACCCTGACCGAGGCCGGGCGCAGCTTTTACGAGCGTGCGCGGGAGATCCAGCACCTGTATGACCGTGCTGTGGCCGAGGGCAAGCAGATCCAGCACCTCAGCCAGCAGCACATCAAACGCCTGGTCATCGGCTGTCTGGACGAGCAGTTTATCCTGATCTGGCAGGACCTGCTCACCACCGCCCTGCCGCTGGCACAGAGCTACGCCCCCTGCCCCGTCCGGTATTACAGCAAGGAGTCCCTGTATGCTGCGCTGCTGCGGGGCGAAGTGCAGATCGCCGCACTGCTGGAAAACGAGGATATCCGGCGGTTTGGGCTGGACTTTTTGCCCTTTGCCCAGGTAACGGAGCTGTGTATGCCCGCCGGGCTGCCCTTGGCCCCCGAGCTGCTGGCGCACTGGGCCAAGCACAAGGTCCACGCCGAGGATCTGCTGGGGATGCAGGTGGCCTTTCATAACCTGCCGGGAAGCTCGGTATACGAGGATGCGCTCCGTGCCCACCTGCAAAAGAGCCAGCTGGATTTTGTGGACCCCCATGGGTTCCGCACCGCTGGTTTCCGGGAGACGGTACTGCTGCTGCCCGCCGTGCAGTACGGCGGCCACGCCCCGGTATTTCCGCTGGACTGGCAGCAGGGGCCGCTGCTGGGTTTTGTGACCGTGCAAGGGGCAGACCCCAAGGTCTTGGCCTATGCGGAATACATCCGGATGCACCTTATGCCCCGGGAGAACTTCTGGACGCCTGTGCGATAACAAAAGCCCCCGTCGGGTCGGTTCCCGATGGGGGCTTGCTTGATTCCAGGGGGTTTTCAGCTCTCGCTGCGGCGCTGTTCTGCAGCCAGCTCCCGCTGCAGCGCCGCCTTGCGGCTGTCCAGCAGCAGGTCCTGGTTATAGCGGAAGTAACGCTCGCAGCCGTTTTCCACCAGGAAAGCATAGGCGGCGGGGTCCATGGTCAGCTCGGTGACGAACACCACCAGCTCCTGGCTCTCCCCAAAGGCCTGCTCCATAAAGTCGAAGGCTGCTTCCAGCGCTGCGCTGGCGGCTGCCTGGGCCGTCTCGCGCTGGTCTGCCAGCTGCTGGAACTGCTCCCGCAGCAGCGCAAACGCCTGCTGACCGTCTGCGGTCTGGGCGTGGTGCAGCTCCCCTGCCCAGGCGTGCAGGGCAGCAGCGGCCCGCAGCCGGGCCGCCCGCTGGTTCGGCGCCAGCAGGCCGGCCTTCTCCTGGCGCTGGGTCTCGGCCTCGTAATCGGCAATGCTCTGGCCAAACAGAGCAGAGGGGCCATCCGGCAGATCTGCGGGCAGGGCGGCAAAGCTCTGCTTCGTCTGCCGCAGCAGACCATAGCAGTCGTCCGCCACTGCATCCGCCTGGCGGGAAGCGGCGATGCGGGTGCGCAGACCGGAGAGCAGCAGCCCCACCAGGGACAGCCGCTCATCAAAGGGGGCGCGCATCAGCCGGGCAAATGCCTCCGACCGGGGCTTGCCTGCCAGGATCTCCTCCACGCCGTAGTCATCCCGGTACTTATAGTACAGGGCCAGATACGCAGCAAACTCCTCTGCGATGGCGGGATGCTGGAGATACTGCCCGATCAGCTCGGTATCCGCCGCAAGGCCCAGCGCCTCGTAGGTATCCAGCAGGTTGGACAGGTCCTCCCAGCCGCGGGCGGTGACAAAGCGGCTGCCCTCCACATCCGCCTCGATCTGGTAGAAATGCTGGGGATGCAGCTCCAGATAGCTGAGGATGGCGCTGTGGATGCCCACTGCCCGGGCATACTCCCGCCAGACTCCCAGGTCCGGCTGGATATCCATCCGGCGCACACGGTCCAGGGTGACCAGGTCAAAATCCCGCACCGACTTATTATACTCCGGCGGGTTGCCTGCCGCCACGATCACCCATCCAGCCGGGACAGCCTGGTTGCCAAAGGTCTTGCACTGCAAAAATTGCAGCATCGTGGGGGCCAGGGTCTCGGACACGCAGTTGATCTCGTCAATGAACAGGATGCCCTCGGACAGGCCGGTGGACTCCATCTTGGCATAGATGCTGGCAATGATCTCGCTCATGGTGTACTCGGTCACCGATACATCCCGCCCTGCATAGTGGCGCTGCCGGATAAAGGGCAGGCCCACGGCGCTTTGACGGGTGTGGTGGGTGATGGTGTAGGCCACCAGCGCCACGCCGCAATCCCGGGCGGCCTGCTCCATGATCTGGGTCTTGCCCACACCCGGAGGGCCCATCAGCAGGATGGGACGCTGGCGCACAGCGGGGATCTTATACTGTCCCAGCTCGTCCTTGGCAAGGTAGGCCCGGACGGTGCGCTCGATCTCTTCTTTTGCTCGTTTGATATTCATACTCGCAACCTCACGTATTGTTCATATCACGGTAGGGGTCCTGCTCCTCCGCCAGTGCGGCGGCCAGGGCGTTTTGGGCGGCCGGGGCAGGGGAAGTAAACTCGTCCTCCTCCAACACCAGCTTGATGGCCCAGGGGGGCACATTGGCATCATCGAACCGATCCCCCAAAAACAAAAAGGCGGTCTCGTAAGCGGGGCGGCGGGCCGGGTAGGTGCCCAGTCCGTCGGTAAAGTACAAAAGGCCCCGCAGATTTGTAAACTGGCGGGAGGCGCACAGCTCATCTACATAGGCAAAGGCGGGGCGGAAGTCGGTGCCGCCGCCGCCCCGGAGGGTAAACTGCTCCATGGCCTGCACCAGCTCCTGCTCGGAGCGGATGGGCAGGTCCTGCCGGACCTGGTCGTCTGCCTGGATCAGGTGCAGATTCATCCGGTGGAAAAAGTTCTCCCGCGCCTTCAGCAGAGTATACGTCTCGGACAAAAAAGCCCGCACCAGCTCTCCGGAGGTGGAGTAGCTGGTATCCACCACCAGGGCCAGCTCCTCCACCTTTTTGCTCTCACGGCTTTCCAGCGGCTCGATCAAGGGCAGGTTGCCGTACATCGAGAGCCCGTAGGTGTAAAAGTTCAGGTCAAATTCCTCCGGGTCCAGCCGGATCTCCTCCCGCAGCACACAGAACCGGCGCAGAAAATCCCGGTAACTGCGGCGGCTGCGGTTGGCGGCCCGGATCTGGGCGGCCAGCGTGTCGGTAC
>Peterbilt_p1__coassemble_1753_pt1 | contig 9491 bp, 10 predicted proteins | sample Peterbilt_p1__metabat2_high_PE_022 | metagenome-assembled genome bin Peterbilt_p1 | reverse complement strand
CCGGCGACACGGCCACAAAGATCCTCTGGCTGCGGCGGCATGAGCCGGAGATCTACGCAAAGACGGCCTATTTCCTCACGGGCAGCTCCTTTTTGACGGCGCGCCTGACCGGGAAATATGTCATCGATCAGTCCCTTGCCAAAGGCTCGTTCCGACCGCTGTACCAAGCGGACGGCAGTGTGAACGAGGCAGAGTGCGGGCTGTACTGCCGCCCGGACCAGCTCGCGGCGTGTGCATGGTCCACAGACATCGTGGGCATAGTCACGCCGGAGGCTGCGGCACAGACCGGACTTGCTGCGGGAACGCCGGTCATTACTGGTACCGGTGACTCCACGGCAGAGGCCATCAGCGTGGGTCTGGTGGAGCCGGACACGGCCTTTTTTCAGTATGGCTCCTCGATGTTCTATTACTATTGTACGGACCACTTTGTGGACAGCTATGTTTCGCCGCAGGGCAACGGCGCCCTCAAGGGTGGGAAGGCGTTTATCGTACCGGGCACCTATTGTCTGGGCGACGGCACCAATGCGGCGGGCACATTGACCCGCTGGGTGCGTGACCTGCTGTACAGCAAAGAGTTGGACGCCGAAAAGCAGGGCGGCGAAAACGCCTACGCAGTCATGGCTCGGGAGGCGGCTGCTGTGCCGCCGGGCAGCGACGGACTGATCATGCTGCCGTATATCTACGGTGAGCGAAGCCCCCTGCAGGACGCAGAGGCCACCGGAATGCTCTTCGGACTGAAAGGAACGCATGGACGGGCGCAGATCAACCGCGCTGCGCTGGAAGCCGTAGGCTATTCCACCTATCAGCACCTGCTGCTGTTTGAGGAGCTGGGGGTGCCGCCCCGGCGGATCATCACAGCGGGCGGCGGCACGAAAAACGCTGCATGGATGCAGATCATCTGCGATATGGCGGGAATGCCGCTGACCATTCCGGAGCCGTTCCAGTGCTCCAGCTACGGAGACGCCATGCTGGCGGCATTGGGCGTCGGTGCGCTGGAAAGTTTTGCCGCTCTGCGCGCCGCTTTACCGCAGGGCAGGATCTTGCAGCCGGACCGGAAAAATCATGAATTTTATCAGGATCATTACCCGATTTTCCGGGATCTCTATCTGGAAAATCGGGACAGGATGCACAAGATGCAAAAATAAGGAGGAGACTGTCCTATGGTCATTGATACTCATATCCATCCAGCACTGTTTGCACCGATCTGTGAGGATCAGGAGCGCTTTTGCCGCCGCTGTGATGCCATGAATTATCATCTGATGAAGCCCTCCGACATGGCGTTGCTGCGCAAGCAGTATGCGCTTGCAGACATCGGACGGGTGGTGCTGCTGCCGGAGGACTGCTCTGTGGAGTCGGGGATGGTGGAGATCTCCAACGATGAGATCGCAAAGCTGGTGGCGCTGGATGCACAGTTCTATATCGGTATGGCAGCGGTGGACCCCCGCCGGCCCGATGCTGTGCAGGAGCTGGAACGTGCCTTTGCTGAGCTGGGGCTGGCCGGACTTGCAGTGAACACCGCACGGCTCAAAATGTACCCCATGGACGAGCGCCTTGTGCCGCTGTATGATCTGTGCCGCAAATACCACAAGCCGATCATCTTCCACGCCGGATTCTGTCTGGAAAATAACGCGCTGGCAAAGTATGCCCGCCCGATGGAATTTGAGGAGGTGGCGCTGCGCTGGCCGGAGGTCAATCTCTGCCTTGCTCATTTCGGCTGGCCGTGGGTGCAGGAGACGGCGGCTCTGCTGCTCAAGTACCCCAATCTCTACGCAAACACTGCACTGATGAACTTTGATGGTCCCTACCAGCTGTTTCCCAAAGTGTTCAAGCAGGACATGGGCGAATACTGGCTGGATCATAATCTGGCCGATAAGGTCATGTTCGGTTCGGACTCGCCCCGCATTCGCCCGGTGCGCAGCAAGCGGGGAATGGACAGCGTGGAGATGCTGCCCGAGACGAGGGAAAAGATCTACTGGAAAAATGCAATGCGCTTTTTTGGATGGGAGGGCCAGAACAAATGAGATTTGAGCTGAAGGAAGTAAGCATCTGCGCAGAGAAGGAGTTTGAGCTGATCCGCATCACCGACCCGGTGCGTGAATTTGTGGCACAGACCGGAGTAAAGAACGGCGTCGTCTATGTCATCACGGAGCACACGACCACCGGCATCATGGTGAACGAGAGCCTGCCCTGCGTGGAAAAGGATATTATGGAGACGCTGGATCGGATCGCGCCGGAAAACTATCCTTATCATCACAACCACTATCTGCCCACTTACGGCACCATCGGCGGCAATGCACCCGGCCATCTCAAGAGTCTGCTCACCGGGAACCACTGCGTTTTTCCGATCGCAGAGGGCAAGATCAAGCTGGGCAGCGCAGCGGATATTTATTTCTGCGAGTACGATGGCATCAAAAACCGAAAATATATGATCTACGTCATGGGCGAGTGAGGGGGCTGTGGAATGAAAAAAGCGATCGCAATGGCAGATAACTGCATTGATGTCTACTACCGGATGGACCGGTACTATCTAACGGGCAACAGCATCGACTTCGCCCTCAACTACAAGGCGCAGGGCGGAGACGTGACCGAAATGACCGTGCTGGGTAACGATGTCTTTGCGGATGCGCTGGTGGAGCGGCTGAAACAGCGCAATATTCCGCTGCGGGTGCTCAAAAGAATCGACCGCCCCACCGGTATGGCAAAGATGGACCTCGTAGACGGGGACAAAAAGCATCTGGAATTTCACGGCAACGCCATGGAGGAGATCGAGCTTTCCGCAGAGGACATGGAATTTGTCAAGGGCTTTGACATCGTGTATGCAGAGCGCTGGGCAAAGGCAGAGCGCTATATCGCTGCGCTGCGCCAGCCGGGGCAGATCTGGGTCTACGACTTTTCGAAACGACTGGAGCAGCCCTCCAACGATGCGCTTCTCCCCTATCTGGATTACGCCTTTTTCTCCTACGACAAGGATGATGACTATATCCGGGAATTTATGCGCCGCACGAAAGCGAAGGGCGCAGGCTGTGTGATTGCCATGTTGGGCGAGCATGGAAGCCTTGCCTACGATGGACAGAGATTCTATCATCAGGCGGCGGAAAACGTGCCGGTGGTAAACACGGTGGGAGCAGGCGATTCTTATATCGCAGCATTCACCTACGGCGTGAGCCTTGGGGAGAGCATCCCACAGTGCATGGCGCGGGGCAAGGCCCTTGCGACCCGGATCGTGCAGCAGTTTGAGCCTTATTTACAGGAAAAGGAGCAATAACGATGGAACTTTCACAGTTGTGTGCAGCAAATTATCATTACAAGCGCTATACGCTGGATTATTTTCTGGAATCGGTCGAGCGGCTGGGCTATCAGTCTATCGAACTGTGGGCATCCGGCCCCCACCTCCATCTGGAGGATTTCGACGCTGCCCGTCTGGCTGAGCTGAACCGTAAGATCAAGGCACATCATCTTGCTCTGCGCTGCTTTACGCCGGAGCAGTGCGTGTATGCCATCAGCGTTTCTCATCCGGATAAGGTCTATCGGGACCGCACGGTGGATTTTTTCAACCAGCACATCGAAGCGGCCGTACAGCTGGACTGCGACCACATGGTGGTATCCACCGGCTTTGCCTATCTGGATGTGGATGCAGAGGACTCGTTTGGCTGGTGTGCAGAGGCAATGGGACACATTGCCCGCAAGGCAGAGCAGGAGGGCGTGACGCTGGCGGTAGAGCCTTTTACCAAGTACACCACCCACATCTGCAATGAGGCAAGCCAGCTGCGCCGTCTGCTGCGCACGGTCAACAGCCCGCGCCTTATGGGCTTAGCGGATACGGATGTCATCGCCACGACGGCGGTGGATACCTTCTCTACCTTCCTTGATGTGATCGGCCCGGAGAATCTGGGGCACGTCCATTTTGTGGACGGCAACCCCGGCGGGCATCTGGTGCCCGGCGATGGTGTTTTGGATCTGGACGGGGCACTGGAAAAGCTCAAGGCGATCCATTATACCGGTGCGCTGGGTCTGGAAGTGCTGGACCGCCGCTATGTCTTTGCCCCCGAAGCTGCGATGAAGCAGGCGATGGACTGGTATAAGGAAAGAATATAAACGCACGAAAACCGGAAGAAGCGTATTTTATGAGATGCAAATTGCCTCGTGGAAAAAACAATTCATATGGGCGCAGACGCACCGCATCGTGTTATTCTGCAAAAAGTAGAATCGCTATATCTTGTGTCAGATGCGCAAGGACGGCATCTTGCAGCCTGATGGTGTAGGCCGAGGGACAAAATACAAGAGCGTGAAGTGAAAATTTACGCTGACTTTTACGCTGAAAGTTTGATTTGCGCTGAATTTACGCTGACTTTCCGGGATTTACGCTGAAAATACGCTGACTTGGTATGGTTTGCGCTGAATTTAAGCTGGGAAACGTGCGCCGTGCGATTAGCGATTTTGCCGTGCGTTTTCTGCGGCTCAATCCTCCAGCCTGCCGTGGTCACACCCCAGCGACAGGTAGTGCCCCCTCTTCTGCTCGCTGTGCCGGGGTGTTGCCGTACTCGTCCTCGACGGCGGTGCAGTCGATGGCAACGATGGTGCCATCCGCGAATCGGGTTTCTACCCGGTTGGTGTCCATATTGTAGCGGCAGGTATGCAATTTCGTCATAGTCGTATCCTCAAAGACTTGATTTTTGGTGTGCGGTCACTTGAACAGCGCGGCAAAAGACAAACCCACCCCTTTTCAAAAAATTTTCAAGAAGGTAGTAAAACACGTTTTATTTTGCCCTTATAGAAGAGCGATGCAAAGCGCAGCAGGATTACAGGTTGCTGTTTCCGGCTGCGCTTTGTTTTTGCCGGCACACAAAAACAAAATAGCAGGAGGTGCAAAATGAAACGGGTCTATTTCAGATCTTCCTATTATAATGAGATCCTGCAGGAGCTGCGAGGTATCAGCATGGAGATCCGGGATGAGCTGGATCTATGCGCCACGGAGTTTGGCGATTTAACAGGATAAAGAGACTGAATACGGTGCTGCACCTTTATAAGGATGCCAGCAATTACACGGAATGGTTTGTCCCGCAGGTGGAACAACTGCAGCAGCGGGCAGTGAAATTGTTTTTTGGGGTGGGTCTGGAATGATATTATTTGAAAGCCAGGAGAGCTGCCCCATTCTGCGCAGAAGTTTTTATGACGGCGCATTTTTCTGCATTTTGCACAAGCTTCTTTCATTTTGACTAAAAAAGAGCCATAAACAACATTTTCTGCCACATTGTCGCTGGAAAGTTTCTGTGTTTTGCGGTAAAATGTGGTTAGTGCTGGAAAGACAGGCGAAACTGCCTGTTTTTTGGCACGCAGGAAAGGTTGGTCTGGTATGAAAGAGCAGGTTTCTGCCAGCGTTGCCGGGATGACCCCGGCAGCTGACATCGAAACGCCGGACGACGCCCTGATGCCGGAGGCACAGCCTCAGCCGCCCAACCCCCAGGCTCCACAGCCACCGATCCGGGAAGGCCGGGACTGCATCTGAGAGCAAGGGCAGCAGCCCAAGCCCTATCTTTTTGTGCCGCACAAACGGCCAGGGAGATGGGGCTCTTTTTTGTATGGACGGCGGCGGTCAAAAGGAAATTTCCCCGGCGGAAAAAACCATCTTGCAAACTATAAAATAGGCTATATAATAGAGCTTGGTCTGCGGTGTGCGCAGGCCGGGTTGCTTGTGTGGAAAGGAATACAAAAAAAGACTATGAGCTCCAAGAAAATGACCCTTACCGAGGGGCCGCTGGCGCGGCAGATCCTGCTGGTCAGCCTGCCGCTGGCCCTGTCCAACCTGTTGCAGGTGCTGTTCAATATGTCCGACATTGCGGTGGTCGGGCGGTTTGCAGGCTCCACAGCCCTGGGCGCGGTGGGGTCCACCAGCATCTTCGTTACCCTGTTCACAGGTTTTCTGATCGGCCTGAGCAACGGCATCAACGTGCTGGTGGCCCGGTTCTATGGTGCCCGCAGCGAGAAGGGCGTGCATAATACGGTCCATTCGGCGCTGATCGTCAGCCTGGCAGCGGGTTTTATCCTGCTGGTCATCGGGCTGGCAGGCTCCCCTGCCCTGCTGCGGCTTTTGAACACCAAGGAGGATCTGCTCCCTGGGGCGATCTTGTATCTGCGGGTGTATTTTCTGGGCATGCCTGCCCTGGCTTTGTATAACTACGGCAGCGCCGTGTTCAGCGCCATTGGCGAGACGAAAAAGCCGCTGATCTACCTCTCCTTTGCAGGCGTGCTGAATGTGGCGCTCAACCTGTTCTTTGTCATCTTCTGCCGTCTGGACGTGGTGGGCGTGGCCCTGGCCAGTGCGCTGTCGCAGTGTGTTTCGGCCTGGCTGATCCTGCGGGCGCTGACCCGTGTGCAGGACACCTACGCCCTGGACTGGCGCAGTGCCCGGCTGGACCCGGCCATGACCCGGAGCATCCTGGCCCTGGGTCTGCCGGCTGGCTTTCAGAATGCGGTCTTTGCCATTGCAAACCTGTTTATCCAGGCAGGCGTCAACTCCTTTGATTCTCTGATGGTCAAGGGCAACTCTGCCGCCGCCAACGCCGATGCTCTGCTTTATGATGTGATGGCGGCCTTCTATATGGCTTGCGCCAGCTTCATGAGCCAGAACTATGGTGCAGGCAAGATCGACCGCGTAAAGAAGAGCTTCGTCATCTCTCTGGGCTACTCGTTTGGGGTGGGCCTGGTGCTGGGCGGCGGGCTGCTGGTGTTTGGGCGGCAGTTCCTGGCGCTGTTCACCACCGAGGAGGCTGTCATTGACGCAGGCATGAAACGGATCACGGTCATGGCACTGGCCTACTGCATCTCCGCCTTTATGGACTGCACCATTGCGGCTGCCCGTGGTCTGGGCCATACTGTGGTGCCCACGATCATTGTGATCCTGGGTTCCTGCGTGTTCCGGGTGATCTGGGTATACACGATCTTTGCGCACTTCCACACCATTCCGGCGCTGTACCTGCTGTACCCCTGCTCCTGGATCATTACTGCCATTGCGGAGATGGTCTATTTCGTCCGTTGTTACCGCCAGGCTGTGCGGATCTATGCACCGCAGACCTGACTGTTTTGCAAGCGCACCCTGCGGGGTGCGCTTTTTTGTGCGGGCGGGGTGTTTTTTGCGGGGCGGCTCTCCTGCTGGATGAAGGCGGACAATACCCACAAGAAAAGAATCTGAAATTTGGCGAGATTTCCTAAAAAAATCCACACAAATTTTGATGGATTGTGTTATAATGATAAATACAGAACGTGGCAGTTTTTGTAAACTGCACGATACAACGAGGGAGTCGGCAAGGGCCGGGCTCCCGGCAAGGAGGCGATACCCCATGGCACAGATCCGCTCCCAGCCTTTTGGTGTGACCAAGGCCGGTGACAAGGTCACCGAATACATCCTGTCCAACCCCGGCGGGTTGACCGTAAGTGTGCTGAACTATGGCTGCGTGGTGCGCAGCATTGTGGTACCGGCCAAGTGCGGGCCGGTGGACGTAGTGCTGGGCCATGACACCATGGCAGATTATGAGGAGGACTTCTGCTCCTCTGGCAGCACCTGCTGCGGCGCATTTGTGGGCCGCTATGCAAACCGTATCGAGAATTCCTGCTTCAGCGTAGGGGGACGCACCTATCACCTGGAGCCGAACAATGGCAAGAACCACCTGCACGGCACTTTCCCCACCAAGCTGTACCAGAGCAAAGCCTTTGGCGACACCCTGCTGATGGAGGCGGAAAGCCCCGACGGAGAGGATGGTTTCCCGGGAAATCTGAAGATCGCGGTGCGCTATACCCTCACCGACGACAACCTGTTCCGCATGGATTACCGGGTCTCCTCGGACGCAGACACCATCATCAACCTTACCAATCACAGCTACTTCAACCTGGACGGCGGCGGCAATGTGCTGGGGCAGAAGCTGCGTCTGTACGCTTCCCGCTATCTGGAAGGCAATGAGGAGACCTGCCCCACCGGGCGCATCCTGCCGGTGGCTGCCACGCCGATGGATTTCCGGGCGGGCAAAGTGCTGGGCCGGGAGATCGATACCGGCTACCCCCAGACCACCATGGTGGGCGGCGGCTATGACCACTGCTATGTGCTGGACCGGGAGCGCGGCTCCAGCCAGAGCCTGGCAGCCTGGGCCAGCAGCGATAAGACCGGCATCAGCATGAAACTGTATACCAGCCAGCCGGGCATCCAGCTGTACACCGGCAACTTTTTGCAGGACTGCCCCACTCTGGGCAAAAACGGCCAGAAAATGGACAAATACAGCGGCTTTGCGCTGGAGCCGCAGCACTTCCCCTGCAGTCCTTCCCACCCGGACTTCCCCTCTACGGTGCTGCGGGCGGGCAAGGTGTTCCGTTCCACCACCTCGCTGCGGTTCTTTACCGGCAAACAGTGCGGGCGGCTGTAACGCACTTCCCCTTTTTCTTGATACGATCCCAAAACCACCCGTCACCCGCTGCAAAGCGCTGTGGCGGGTGGTTTTTTGTGGGACGGATATGGTATAATGAAGCCGGTTTTGAACACTGCACAGCAAAGAAAAGGAGCAGACGTATGATCCGAGGCGTGATTTTTGATATGGACGGCACGATGTTTGACACCGAGCGGATGTGGGCCACCTTCTGGGTGCCTGCTCTGGCCCGGCTGGGGCTGGAATACCGGGAGGGCCTGGCCGAAGCGGAGCGGGGCACGGCGGGAGAAACGTCCCTGGCCATTGTCCGGCAGTTCTATGGGCCGGACTGCGACGCAAAGGCCATCATCGATAGCCTGCATCAGGAAGCGGATGCGGCGTTTTCGGCTGCGCCGGTGCCCAAAAAGCCTGGCCTGGACCCGCTGCTGGACTGGCTGGAGGGCCAGGGCATCCCTATGGCGGTGGCTTCCTCCAGCCGCCTGGCGGGGATCCGCCGCAATCTGGATGCCTGGGGCATGACAGATCGGTTCCAGGCGCTGCTCTCCGGGGAGCAGGTGCAACATTCCAAGCCGGACCCGGAGATCTTTCTCCGGGCAGCTCAGGCGCTGGGGGTAGACCCGGCGGAGTGCCTGGTGCTGGAGGATAGCTATAATGGGGTGCGTGCCGGTGCAGCCGGCGGCTTTGTCACGGTCATGGTGCCGGACCTGGTGCCCGCAGATGAGGAGATGCGCCGCCTTTATACAATGGAGTGCCGCAGCCTTTCTGAGGTGCTGGATAAACTCCGCTCCGGGGAACTGTAAAGAGAGGGGAAGCTGTGACGGGGAGGGGGGACAAACCCTCTCAGTTTCGCTGCGCTCGACAGCTCTCCCGAAGGGAGAGCCCTTGGCAAAGAGGGAAAGTTTCGTCCTCACCGGTCAACGGCAGAAGAAGCCAACCAGTAAACCCATAAACTTTACGCCTTTGCCAAAGCCTCTCCTTTTCGGGAGAGGTGGCACGGCGAAGCCGTGACTGAGAGGGTTGGTTCCGGACGAACCCTCTCAGTCTCGCTGCGCTCGACAGCTCTCCCGAAGGGAGAGCCCT
>Peterbilt_p1__coassemble_1625_pt1 | contig 10094 bp, 6 predicted proteins | sample Peterbilt_p1__metabat2_high_PE_022 | metagenome-assembled genome bin Peterbilt_p1 | reverse complement strand
GGTCACCACCGTCTCGCCCATAGCCTGGGCAAAGCAGCTCTTGGCGGCCTTCATAACGGCCTCGGAGGTGATGGTGGAGCCCGACACGCCGTCGATCTCAGCCGAACCGGCTGCCAGCAGCTGCTCCTTCAGCTGGTCGGCGGCAGCAGCGCCGTAAGAGGCAGTCTCGCCCGAGGTATCCACCACCACGTCGGTGACGGCGGTCTCGCTGAAGGTCATGGTGACCTTGACGGTGGAGGAAATGCCCTCGGCGGTGCCCTCATAGGTGCCGGGAGTGTACAGCCCGCCGGAAGCGGAGGCAGAGCCGGAAGCAGCAACGGAGGAGGAAGCCGAATTGCAGCCGGTCAGAGCACCAGCAGTGACAGTGCCCATAGCCGCAGCAGCGGCAATCTTCAAAAAGCCTTTGCGGGAGATCTTATTCATGATAAGGGGTCCTTTCTGTTTTTGTTCCACCCGTGGATCACAGGCCCACGGAACTTCGTTCGACAATAATTTAACACAAAGAAGCCGTCTTGTCTTTTAAGTTTTCTTAACCAGGATTTTATTTCCGGCACCAAAAAACCGGCACAGGAGCCGCCGCAATGTCCTGTCTGCCCCAAATCGAAGGCGTTGATTAAGTTTTGTTAAGATTTGAAATTATTTCATTAAGAAAGCTTAACCAGATCCAGCCTTATCCATCATTTTGAAACAAAAAAACAGACCGATACTGTGTACCGATCTGTCTGCAAAAGCAAAGATCTATTCTGTCATTTCACTGGCCTTCCGGGGTAAAGATATAGCCTTTTCCCCAGACATTTTTCAGGTAGACCGGCTTTGCGGGGTTCGGCTCGATCTTGCCCCGGAGATTGTGGATATGGACCTGCACCGTGCGCACATCCCCCAGGCTGTCCTTGCCCCATATCTTGGCATACAGCTGATTTGCGGTAAAAAAAGTATTGGGATGCCGGACAAACAGATTGAGGATCCTATATTCCATATCTGCCAGATGGATAGACGCTGCCCCTTTCTGGACGCAATGGCTGTTGGCATCCAAGCTAAAAGCCGCACAGTGATATCCATTGGCACTGGGTTCCGCCGCATCCATCTGTACACGGCGGATGTTGGCCATGATACGGGCCAGCAGGATCTTGTTATCATATGGTTTCGACACAAAATCGTCTCCGCCCAGCTCCAACGCACGCACGATGGTTTCCGTATCGTCCAGGCAGGAAGTGAAGATGATCGGGCAATGGTGCCAGCTGCGCAGACGCTGACACAGATCCACTCCGTTCGTGTCTGGGAGCAGGATATCCATCAGGATCACGTCAAAGATCTCCCGCGCATGGGACAGCGCTTCGCCCCCAGTATCCGCGCAGGTGACAGAAAAATTTTGCTGGCTTTCCAGAAAGTATCGAGTGGTGTCCCGGATCACCGGGTCATCCTCCACCATCAGCACGCGGATCATAAACGGACTCTCCCCTTCTCTTTGCTTGTTCGGATGGCTCCGGGACGATCCTGCTCTAAAACGCATCCCCCGGAAAATCGCTTTCTTCTTAGTATACCGGATTCTGCGCTGGAGCACAAGGCTGTGCCTTTTCTTTTGCCGGGGCACCGTTTTTGAGGCTTTTGTGGAACAAACTGCCTTTCTGTGATCACCAGAACATATTGAATATGTTCATGATCAGAGTTATTGCTCCGCTCAGAACAAGACCCAGGATCAAGAGCACCGCCACAACTACAAACACCAGATTGACCCAAAAACCACATCCAGAGCAGCCGCTGGGCTCCTTATCCGGGCCGCCAAAATTACGGTCAAAGGACGTTTTATACTGCGCATAGCCCGTGCTCCCTTTTCCAAAATAGCCATAATCTTTATCCGACATTTGCTGTGCCTCCCCCATCAGACTGGAATGGTTTGCTCCATATCCAAAGAATAGCACGTTTTGGGGCCAATAAACAGTACTTTTTCAAAAACAGCGAAAAAACACCTTTCTGCACGTCCCGCTGCTTGGTGCAGCACATCCTCCCTCCAACCTTCCAGCGGATGATCTGCACCGGAACAAAGGGTATTTTGGCCCCAGATGCACAGACTAGAGGAGAGAAAGTCCCTGGAACCACCTTTGTTTTCCCAAGAAATGAGCGCAGCAATGAAAAGTTTCACACCGGATGAAAAGCTCTTGCGCATTTTTTCTAAGACATCCCCTAAATATCCATGGAATATTCACAATCATTTGGTAGAATTATAAGGGTTAGGGCGCCGCTGACGGCTTGAAACGCCGCACATCCCCTTGCGGCCCTCTGCACCGCTGAACAAGCTGCAGAGTTGCTGTCAGACCGCCCGCACGCGTATAGGCAGCCCACCGGATCGGAATCTTTTTTCCCACTGTTTCCGCTGCAAGCCTGGCTCGTCTTTTAACAATAGACGACAAATGAACATACTAATATCAGATCGATCCCGGCAAAGGGGGCCGTTTGGGGCCGTGTACTTCCGTGCCGGCCGCCCCAGAAAGGGAGGACTATGCTCAAGCTCAAACACATCCGTAAAGAATATAAAACCGGCGAACTGCTGCAGAAAGCACTGGACGACGTCAGTCTGAGCCTGCGTGACAACGAGTTTGTCGCGATCCTGGGCCCCAGTGGTTCCGGCAAGACCACGCTGTTAAACATTATTGGTGGACTGGACCGCTACGACAGCGGCGAAATGATCATCAATGGGATCTCGACCCAGAAATACTCTGACCGGGACTGGGACTCCTACCGCAACCACACGGTAGGCTTTGTTTTTCAAAGTTACAATCTGATCCCGCACCAGACCATTCTGTCCAATGTAGAGCTGGCGCTGACCATCTCTGGCGTATCCGGAGCGGAGCGCCGCCGCCGGGCCGCCGAGGCGCTGCAAAAAGTGGGCCTGGGCGATCAGCTGCACAAACGCCCCTCTGAAATGTCCGGCGGACAGATGCAGCGAGTCGCCATTGCCCGTGCTTTAGTCAACAACCCCGATATCCTGCTGGCAGACGAGCCCACCGGTGCACTGGACAGTGAGACCAGCGTACAGGTAATGGAGCTGCTGAAAGAGGTAGCCAAGGACCGGCTGGTGGTAATGGTGACCCACAACCCCGACCTGGCCGAACAGTATGCTACCCGCATCGTCACCGTGAAGGACGGCATCATCCAATCCGACACCGATCCTTTCCGGCCGGATGAATCGCAGCTGGAGCCGCCGGTGCATATGAATATGGGCCGGTCCTCCATGTCTTTGTTCACCTCCCTGGTGCTGAGCTTCAACAACCTGCGCACCAAAAAAGCCCGTACTCTGCTGACAGCATTTGCCGGCTCCATTGGTATTATCGGCATTGCATTGATCATCTCTCTTTCCGCCGGTGTCAATGACTACATCGCGGATATGGAGCGCTCCACCTTGTCGGAATACCCGCTGCAGATCCTTAGCAACGGCATCGACATCACTTCCATGCTCTCCTCCAGCCCCTTAGGGCAAGGCGTTGTCGGCTCACAGAACGCCCCTGAAGAGGGCATGGTCACGGTACGGGAGCTGATCACCCCGCTGGTGTCCGGCATCTCCTCCAACGACTTGGCCTCATTGAAGGCTTATCTGGAAAGCGACGCCGCATCTGCTGCACAGCACGCCTCGTCCATTGAGTATCTATACGGTGTATCTCCTCAGATCTATCAGATCCGGGAGGACGGCAGCTACCGCCAGGTCAACCCGGATTCCACTCTGGCGGCGCTGGGTCTCAGCGGCGTATCCTCCACCAATGAGGTGGTATCCTCCATGATGGATACCAGCGTATTCTATTCCCTGCCCCGGAACGAAGGACTGTACGACACCCAGTACGACGTAAAAGCCGGACGGTGGCCCGAGCACTACAACGAGTGTGTGGTGGTGCTGGCGGCGGACGGCAGTGTAACGGACTATGCGCTCTACTCCATGGGTCTGCGGGACAGCGCCGAGCTGGATAAAATGGTGCAGCAATTTGCCCAGAACCAGAATGTAGACCTTCCGGAGGACTTCCACGCCTACCGCTATGAGGATTTTTTGAATATCCGCTTCAAGCTGGCCAACCCTGCCCAGCGTTATGTCTACGATGACGCCCACAGTGTCTGGGTGGATAAGAGCGATGATAAGCCCTTTATGCAGGAGCTGCTGACAAACTCGGAAGATCTGACCGTGGTGGGCGTTGTACAGCCCAAGGCCAATGCTTCCGCCACCATGCTGGGTTCCGGCATTGCCTATTCTCCGGATCTGGTCCCCCATATGGCAGACTTTGCTTCCAACAGCGAGATCGTCCACCAGCAGATGGCACAGCCGGAAGTGAACGTCCTTACCGGCCAGCCGTTTGGTGCGGAGGAAAAGGCTCCGGCACTGGAGCTGAACAAGCTGTTCTCTGTTGATACCGATCGCTTGCAGCAGGCATTCCAGTTCAACCCCAATGCACTGGATCTGTCCGGTGTGTTTGATCTGAACAGCGGCGCACTGGATCTGGAAGGACTGGTGGATTTCAGCTCGCTGCAGCTGGACTTCAGCCAGCTGCCCGGTCTGGACCCGGACACCATTGGTGCTTTGATGGAAAGCCTGAGCCTGTCTATCCCTGCTGAAAAGGTACAGGCTCTGGCCCAGAAGGTGCTGAACGGTTACAAGGATTATGTGATCGGCAACGGATTTTTGCATCTGAACCGGCTGGACTTTGGCTCCTACCTGCAGACGCCTCAGTTCCAGCAGCTGATGAAGGAAGCTATGGAAGAGCTGATCGACAAGCAGGCGGTAAGCCAGCAGCTTTCCACTGCATTGCAGCAGGCTCTGGCCGGGTATTCTGCACAGCTGAACCAGGTGCTGCAGACTCAGCTGGGAAGTGTGCTGCAGCAGGTCATGAGCCAGGCTATGCCCAAGATCATGGACACCTTGCAGACCCAGCTGCAAAAGGGTCTGTCCAAGCTGGCCAGCCAGATGGAAAACGCCATCAAGATCGATGCATCTGCCTTTAAGGATGCCATCTCTCTGAGCATGGATGAGACCCAGATCAGCGAGCTGCTGACTTCGGCTATGCTCTCCTCCAGCGCCACATATGATTCCAACCTGCAAAACTTTGGGTATGTGGACTTCTCTCGTCCCAGCCAGATCCGGATCTATCCCTTGGATTTTGAGAGCAAGGCTGTGATCCTGGAAGAGCTGGAGACCTACAACAACGCAATGACCGCACAGGGCGAGGAGGAAAAGGTGATCCGCTACACCGATCTGGCGGGCACTCTGATGACCTCGGTGACCGAGATCGTGAACATGATCAGCAGTATGCTGGTGGCCTTTGTGTCCATCTCGCTGGTGGTCTCCTCCATCATGATCGGCGTCATCACCTATATCAGTGTGCTGGAACGCCGTAAGGAGATCGGCATCCTGCGTGCCATTGGCGCATCCAAGCGCAATGTGTCCGAGGTGTTCAATGCCGAGACCTTGATCATTGGTCTGTTCTCCGGCATACTGGGCATCATCCTCAGCGAACTGCTGCTGATCCCCGGCAATATGCTGATCCGGTCGGTATCCGGCAGCAGTCAAATGACAGCGGTACTGCCGCTGGATGCAGCCGTGATCCTGGTGCTGCTCTCCACGCTGCTGACCATCCTGGGCGGTCTGATCCCCTCGATGAGCGCTGCCAAGTGCAACCCTGTCACTGCGCTGCGGTCGGAATAAGAGCGCTGATCCCTATCACAAATATTCCACCTGCGGCGGAGCTTCCCTTTCCCGCCACAGGCGCACAAAACCGGCATAGCCAAAGCTATGCCGGTTTTGTATTGCTCTTTTTCTGTTCCCACAGATAACAGCAGGGCCTCCCTGCCCTGCATCCAGTTTTCTATTTACTGTCATAAAGCCAAAAAAGTGATCCCCCACAGACGCTGCTGAAAACAGCAGGCATCTGTGGGGGATCTTTTACGCAGAGCTTTTCAGCTCATACACGGGCCACCTGCACGGTCAAACTTCCTCAACATAACGAAGTTCTTCCATAGTACGGATCGCATCCAGCAGGTCCGCATGGCTTCGCTTCCGCCCCAGGTCCATTTCAATGGTCGCCGCACTGTCCCGCAGGAACCACTTGTTCTCTTCCCGGCGGGTCAAACTGACGATCCGGATCTGGTTTGTGCGGAAAAACTCCACAAGACGAAGCATAAACTCCTCGCTCTCCCCTTCCACATAGATCCGCATGATCCTGGATCTTGCAACAATAGCTGCATCGATGCGCCGGTAAGTAAAAGAGGACAGATACAGCACCACCAGTCCCGCTGCACCTCCAAAATAGAACCCTGTTCCGATCGCGATGCCGATGGCGGCAGTGACCCAAAGCGCTGCTGCTGTGGTCAGCCCTTGGATGCGGTCGTTTCCGGTCGTCATAATGGTGCCCGCTCCCAGAAAGCCGATCCCGCTGATGACCTGTGCAGCCATGCGGGCAGCATCACTCGTATAATCATCCCGCAGCGCACAGATATATTCATTGGTCACCATGACCAGCGCTGCGCCCATGCAGACCAAAGAGAAGGTCTTGAGCCCCGCCGGTCGTCCTTTCAATTCCCGTTCCAGACCGATCAAGCCGCCGCAGACGGCACCCAAAAGCAGCCGGAACAGCGTTTCAGCAAAAGGCGGCGGAAAGCCCAGCGTCTCTAAAAAAGCAATCACAGAACCAACCACCCGGCCTCCTTCTTTTTTCAGAACACCGCCGGGAGGATCTGCTGCCGCTCTGCATCCACGATGCCGTAGGTATTCAGCCGAAGCTTTGGGATCACCGGCAGGCTGACAAAAGCCAAGGTCATAAAAGCATCGATCTCTTCCGAAATACCATACTCCCGCAGGGCGGCTTTCAGCTCTCGGAGGGTCTTTTCCACCGACACTGCATCTTCTGTACTCATCAGACCTGCAACGGGGAGGGGCAGTTCTCCAACCACCTGCCCGTTGACGGCAAACGCCAGTCCGCCGCCATTTTGACGGACCCGATTGCCAGCCAGGGCCATATCTGCATCGTTGGTGCCTGCCACGATAAGGTTATGGGAATCGTGGGCAATACTGGAGGCTACGGCACCGCAGCGCAGGCCATAATTACCCAGAAAGCCGATCCCCACATGACCAGAGTTGTGATGCCGCTCAAAAACCGCCAGCTTGACGATCTTTTGTTCCACATCCACGCCGGGGGCTGTCCCGGGATGGGTCTGGAAGGGGACGATCTTTTCCTGGGTCAGCAGCTCATGAGGGGTCAGGCAAATGACCCGCTCCCACTCCCCTGTCTGCCGAAGTTCCAGATCCTGCAGGGTGATCTCGTCCATATGGAAGGAGTGCAGTACACTGTCAAACCGCGCCTTATCCAGCTGAAGCGGAGCCGGGTGAAGCGCACGGCCCTTTTCGGCCACCAGCTTGCCGGCCTTATAGACCTGTTCCACTGTGAAGTTTTCCAGATCCGACACCACGATCAGATCCGCTGCGTAGCCCGGGGCGACTGCACCATTTTGGGTCAAACCGAAGTAACGGGCGGGGATCAGGCTGCCCATCTTGATCGCCAGGATGGGGTCCACTCCTGCCGCCACCGCTTTGCGGATGATGAAATCGATATGGCCGCCTTCCAGCAGATCGCCGGGGTGCTTATCATCCGTCACCAGCATGCACCGCTCGCAATAGGGCTCCTGGAACAGCGGGAGCAGGGCCTGAAGATTCTGCGCCGCAGTGCCCTCCCGCACCATAATGTACTGTCCCCGGCGGAGCTTTTCCATTGCTTCTTCCAACGAAGAGCACTCATGGTCGGACTGCACACCCGCTGTGACATAGGCGTTCAGTTCTTTGCCGCTGAGGAAAGGTGCATGACCGTCCATCGGTTTGCGGGCCGCTGCACAGTCCTCGATCTTTTTCAGGATCTTTTCATCCCCGTGCACTGTTCCAAAGACATTCATCAATTCTGCCAGACCCAGAACACGGGGCGATGCGTAATACGGGGCCAGATCTTCGGCTTCCAGCACTGCACCGGATTCATCCAGGTCTGCTGCCGGCACACAGGACGGCAGCATAAAGTAGACCGAAAGATCCAGATCCTTTGTGGTCTCCATCATAAACTCCAGACCGGCTGTCCCGGCCACATTGGAGATCTCGTGCGGATCGGTCACCACAGCTACGGTCCCATGGGGCAGAACGGCCTGTGCAAAGGCAGGGCCGCAGAGCATGGAGCTTTCGATGTGGATGTGCCCATCGATCAGACCAGGACAGACATACTTTCCTGCAAGGTCCAGCTCTGTCTCCCCGGTGTATTCGCCTATGCCTACGATCTGCCCCTGGTGGATGGCCACATCTGCCTGTTCCACCTCGTTAGTAAAAACATTTACTACCCGGGCCCGTTTCAGCACAAGTTCCACAGGCCGTTCTCCCTTGGCAGCGGAGATCTGCTGCCGGCGTTGTTCTGTCTGCATAAGAGCCTCCCTTCCTCTTTGCCCCTGTCCAGAATTTCCGGTTTACTTCTGTGCTTCCGCCATCTGTCGGACGGCATCCTCAAAGCTGCTGCACTGGAAGATCGGCATGGAGCCAGCGAACATCAAATTGATGGGATAATCGAAGTTTTCTGCATTGCGTCCGCACTCATCCCGGTACTCCCGCGACTCGCCGTAGTTAGGGATGCGCTCCCGCATGGGAGTGGTGTCCCGCATATAACCAAACAGTTTTTTGCCCAGCTGGTACCCCATGCCGCACTCAAAGCTGACATCGTTGCTGGGTTCATAGCCGCGGAAATCGTTCAGGTCTGCCAGGATGATATCGCAGTCCCGCACATGCTGCTGGTAACGATGGAACAGCTGCGCTGCGGTCTGGTACGGATTCTCCGGGTCTGCTGCCGCCTCATTGTCCACAAGGTCCATCGGGACAACTGCATCAAACCCATAGGATGCGCAGATCGCTTTCATCTGTTCGTACTTTGCACAAGCATCCGGGTTATAGCGCTCTGCACTGGCCAGATAAACCACCGGACGGTCATGCGCTGCCGGTGCGGCCGGGTTTTGCTGTGCTTTTTGCAGCCCAAGTGCCTGGTTTTTTGCATCCTCTTCCAGGTCAATCATCATCAGGCGGAGGCAATCCGAGAGGTCGCCCTCGATGACCTTGCTGGCGCCGACAATAGACGGTGCAAACGGAAGATCTGCATAGGGCAGCGGCTTATTATCCGGGCCGCAGACGACGCCGTCTGCCAGGTGTGCGCCCTGCACCTTCCAGGTCAGCGGACGCTTGTCGCGGGTATAGCCATAGCAGCGGATGCCTCTTGCATAGGCCATTCCCAGCTCATAGATGGAGCCGCCGTCTGGCTCTGCCCCGCGGAAGGTCTCCAGATCCACCAGGATGGCCGTAGACTCATTCATGCAGCGGGCACAGTTCTGGAAAATAGCTTTTGCATGGTCACGCCGGTCCGGGCTGCTCATATCCACCGGGTTATCGCTGGGCATCGTGACCCCAAAACCGTAATACTCTGCCTTGCGGCGCATCGAATCCCAAAGGGTATAGCCATTGGTGTAAAAGCACTCCGGCCCTGCCAGGTAGAGCTTTTCCTTGCTAAACAATTTTACTTGCCAATCATACATAGGGGGTCGTTCCTTTCTTTTTTACTGCAGAACCAGTTTCATCAGCAGCTGCAGGAAGCGGGCGTGATCGGCTTTTCGGCCGATCTGCACCACCGGCAGATGCTCCCATACAAAGTGGTGACGGGCATCCAGCACCGTCATTCCCAAGGTCAGGCCGTCCTTGGTCTCCACGCCCACATGGCCTTCAAAGGTCTCCACAAGGGTAGGATCAATGGCGTATGCCACTGCCATACAGTCGATGCTGGTGCAGTACGCCTCAAAGCCCCGGCCATTGACAAAGCGGATCGCCTGGCGCAGGAACTTTGCCTCGGGTCGGCTGCTCTGGTCCAGTGCGGCAATGTCCTCCTCTGTCAGGTTGACGTCAAAATGGGTAGCCACATCCAGCCCCAGGCAGGTGAGCTTGATGCCGGATTCATAGACGATCTTTGCGGCCTCCGGGTCCACATAAACATTCCACTCGCTTTGGGGCGTATCGCCTGTGCAATTTGCAAATGCATATTTATTCAGGCCAAACA
>Peterbilt_p1__coassemble_1363_pt1 | contig 11411 bp, 8 predicted proteins | sample Peterbilt_p1__metabat2_high_PE_022 | metagenome-assembled genome bin Peterbilt_p1 | reverse complement strand
ATATTTTCCTCATCCATTCTTTTTCTTTCAAACAAAAAACGTCCGGGCTTTTTGGACAAAAGCACCAGACGTTTTTATCTTATGAGATCTCCTGTTCGCAGAGCTTGCGCAGCTCCGGACTTTGCTGCACAAGCTCCGGATCCTCTGTTTGGATCGTGCGCAGAAGCACCTGTCTCATCCGGGCCCCCAGCTCTTTCTCCCCCGGCTTTTGGGGGATATGCCGGTACAGTGGCGACTTGTTGACCTCCCACGGGTGCGTCAGCGCGCGCAGCATCGGCAAAAGCATCCGCAGCTGACCTGCCCGATCTTTCCGCGCGTCGTACAGCTGGGAGTAGGGCAGGTACTGGTTATACTCCCACAGGTCAAAAAGCTGTGCAGCCTGGCTGTCCACCCGGGCGATCGCCTCTGCATCCTGGTCCCGTTCTTCCTTTAAAGCGATCTCCATCAGGGTCATTAGCGCAGCGTGGACTTCCGTAAGAGCACTCAGCAGTTTTCGCTCCATCTGCAGGGCTGCCTTAGCAAACTCCCCCTGTGCCAGCAGAAGATTTGCCTCCAGCTGCCCCTTATCCACCAAACTTGGCCCGGACATTTTCTCCAGCAGACACTGCGCAGCTGCATACTCCTTTTTTCTCATCAGCCGGTTGACCTGCTGGGAGAGCGCCTGCTCCCGAGCCTCCGGGTCCTGGCTGTCTGCGGCACGGCTGTAAAAGGCGTCGATCTGCCGCTGATATTCCTCCTCCCGTCCATCCTTAGGCGGGTACATAGCCAACGCCCCTTCCAGTGTCATTGCTGTGCTGCACAGCAATGACCCGCAGCTCGGATATTGACGCAGTTTTTCCTGCGCCAGAGCATAGCCCGCCGCAAAGCCTTGTTGGTGGAGCGTCTCGGACAAGGTGTTCAAAAACAGAGCGGTCTCCTCCTTGGACAGCTCGGTCTGGAAACAGAGCAGCGTATTCAGGTCGGTATCCAGCAGCCGGGCTAAAGGGGGCAGCAAAGTGATATCCGGGTACGAAACTCCTTTTTCCCATTTATTCACAGCCGGAGCGGTCACTCCCAGACACTCGGCCAGTTGTTCCTGGGTCAAATGTTTTGCCAGCCGCCGTTCCCGAATGATCGAATGGATCTGCATGGTCATTTTCCTCCTGTGGCATCCTTTTCTGCTTTGATTATACCAGCGGCAGCAGCAATTTGCCATTGAGCTGTTTTTAACTTTGCCTTCAAAAAGATAACCATCGTTCACATCCACGGTCCCAGGTCCAGACAGGCTGCTCTGTCCCCCTATATATTATAATAAGGTAAGAACTTCGGCTTATTCTGGCTTCAAGGTCTTGATCCCCCAGATAAAATATACGATATGGAACCCCCATACGCCGGCCAGCACAGCACAGCCCACCCAAACCGACTGTGCCGCCATAATGACGAAACCCACACTCATCAGCGCAGTCACCAGCAGCAGGATCCGCCGCTTGGCCTGCCAGGTCATGCCCCGGCCCTGGACATAGCTTTCCAGGTTGTCCTTATAGAGCTTTGTCCCCCGGAACCACCGGTCCAGCCGGGCAGAGCTTTTTGCAAAGCAGCAGGCCGCCAGCATCAAAAAAGGAAAAGCCGGCAGCATGGGCAGCACCGCGCCCACTGCGCCCAACCCCAGTCCCAGACACCCCAACAGCAGGTACACCAATTTTTTGATCTTCATACCCGATCCATCCTTCTTTTTTCCTTTGTGCTCTCCACCAAATGCCGGATCGCCAGCACCGGGTGATAAAACAGCATACGCGGGCCGGAAAACCGCATGACCATGCGGATCTTCTCCCGCATATCCGGGCAGTAGCAATGCACACGGCAGTTCGAGCAAAAGGTCTTGCTCTCCATAAAAGGGCATTTCTCTGTCCGGTGCTGTGCATAAGACTCCAGCGCTGCACAATCCGGACAGAGCGCCCCCTTTTGTGTCCCATGCTTCTTTTGGCAATACAAGCGGATCATCTGCCCTACCACCTGCTGCTCCCTCTGCCGTTTTGTTTCCAGATCCATACGCTCCCCCTTTTTTGAGTTAGCAAAAGCTAACTTTGTGCTCCCAAAAGAGCTGCGCCCTCTCCCAGAGCGCAGCTTTCCGTTCCGGATTCAGCTCATTCGGCCATTTTCCACCGAATAGACCCTGTCCGCGATGCCCATTGTAGACTGACGGTGCGAGACCAGTACCACCGTTTTATCCCCCCGCTCCTGGTGAAGGGAGCGCAGGATCACCGCTTCGTTCAGGCTGTCCAGGTTGCTGGTGGGTTCGTCCAGCAGCATAAACGGTGCATCGTGCAAAAACGCCCGTGCCAGCCCCAAACGCTGCCGCTCGCCGCCGGATAACGTGTCGCCCAACTCTCCCACCGGGGTGTCATATCCCTGGGGCAGTGTAAGGATAAAGTCATGCACCGACGCCTTTTTGCAGGCCGCCTCGATCTCCTGATCGGTGGCATCCAGCTTTGCAATGCGCAGGTTATTGCGGATGCTGTCGTGGAACAAATGGGTCTCCTGCGTAACATAGCTCTCCATCTGACGAAGATCTGCTGTATTGATCTGGTCCACATTCCGATCCGAGATCCGGATCTGTCCCTGCTGCACCTGCCAGAAGCGCATAAACAGCTTGAGCAGCGTGCTTTTGCCTGATCCGGACCGTCCCACGATGCCCACCACCTGATGGGGAGGGATGACAAGCGACAGATCCTTCAAGACCGGCTCTCCCTGGTAAGCAAAGCTGACATTCTGGCTGGCTGCACCGGAAAACTCCACCTCCGGCTGTCCTGTGACCTCCTCCACTACCGGGGATTCTTCCAGGATATCCAGCACCCGGTTGCCCGCCGCAAAGGTATTTTGCAGGGTGCTGCCCAATGCTGCCAGCGCCACGCAAGGCCCAAAGGAGCTCATCAGCGCCAGTGTAGTGATCAGACAGCCGGAAAAACCGCACAGACGTGCAGACAAAAACAGCATTGCCAAATCAAACAGCAGGATCACCAGGTTGGTAGCCGCTGCATTGCGTCCCGCCGTGCGCTTCAAGCGAGCTTCCTCCTCGGACAGCCGATCTGTCATCCGGTCCATCTGTTCCTCCTTGGCCATATTGCAGCGTTTCCGACAGTCCCTGCAGCGAATCCAGCACAAATCCGGCCAGCTGTCCGGCACCGGTGCGGAAACTCATTCCATCCTCACCGCTGTACCGGGAGGTCAGCAGCGGGATCACCGCACCCACCACAATATAGGCCGCCAAGGCCAGCAGCCCCAGCCCCCAATGATAAGAGCCGATGAACCACGCCATACCCGCACTATACAGCACAGCAATGCACACAGGCGAGATGGTATGGGCATAAAAGACCTCCAGCAGCTCAATATCTGAGGTGATGACGTTGATCAGGTCGCCTTTATCCCGTCCTTCCAGTTTGGCCGGGCAGAGACGGCGCAGCGCTCCAAACACCTTATCCCGGATCAGTGCCAGCAGCTTAAATGCAATAAAGTGGTTGCAGGCTTGCTCTGCATAGCGCAGCACGCCGCGCACCGCCGCAAAAACCAGTACAGCCCCAAACAGAACCGCCAGCCCCGGGCTGCGGCCGGGATCCAGCACTTCCAAAACGCCAAACCCGCCAAATACGGTGATCATGCTTGCACACAAATGCCCCGCCAGGCCCATAAAGATGGCCAGCAGCATCGTCCCCGTAAGGGGTCTTACCAGACCTACCAGCCGCAGCATGACCTGCGCTCCGCTTCGTTTCATACTGCATCCCCCACTTTCTTCGTATACTGTTCCAGCTCCTGCTGGGCGTTCCACAGCCGGGCATACAGCCCTTTTTGCGCCAACAGTGCATCGTGCTTGCCGCTCTCCACGACCCGGCCCTTTTCCATTACATAGATCCGGTCCGCACCAGCTGCATTGACCAGACGGTGCGAGATGAGGATCACGGTCTTTTTCTTAGCCAGCGCATGGATCAGCGCCATAATGTCATTCTCGCTCTCCACATCGATATTGGAGGTAGCCTCATCAAAAAGATAGACCGGGCTGTCATGCAGCAGCGCCCGAGCCAGTGCCAGACGCTGCCGCTGCCCGCCGGAAAGATTGCTGCCCTGCTCTGCCACGGGGGTATCCAGTCCCTGCCCGCTGCGCAGAAAATCTGCCAGCCGCACCTGTTCCAGCACCTGCCACAGGGCACTCTCCTCCGCTTGGGGAGCTGCCAGCAGCAGGTTCTCCCGGACGGTGCCCTTGAACAGGTAGCTCTGGTGGCTGATGTAGGTAATGTTCTGGTTCAGGCTCTGCTCTGAGAGCTGGTCCAGGGACACGCCCCCCACCAGCACCTGACCTGCATAGTGCTTATTGCGCCCCATAAGGATACCAGCGATCGTGCTTTTTCCGCAGCCGCTCTCCCCCACCAGCGCGGTAAAGCTGCCCTGCGGGAATTCCATGTCCACCGCATGCAGCACCTCCCGGCCAGGCTGGTAGGAAAAACAGACCTGCTCCATGCAGATGGAGGGGTCCTGCGGCACACACTGGGTCTTTTGTTCCGGTTCCGGCAGGTCCAGCAGACGGAAGATCTTATCCGAGGCAGCCATACCGTTCATCGCAATATGGAAGTAGCTGCCCAGCAGACGCATGGGCAAAAAGAAATCCGCCGCCAGCAGCAGGATCATGATGCATCCCGCCAGGTCCACCCGCCCTGCCCGGAACTGGGTCACAGCCAGGATCGCCCCCAGCGCTGCGCCGCCATATGCGATCAGGTCCATTATGGCAATGGAGTTGAGCTGCATGGTCAGCACCTTCATGGTGATCTTGCGGAAATGCTCGCTCTGCTGGTTCATCTCCTGGTGCTTGAAGCCATCGGCCTGGTAGATCTTGGTGGTGGTCAGGCCCTGCAGGTTTTCCAAAAAGGTATCCCCCAAAGCGGTGTACTGCCCCCAATATTTTGCCAGCAGTTTTTTGGCCCAGCGCTGCACCCCGGCAATGGTCACCGGGATCAATGGCACACACACCAGCAGCACCGCCGCAGAGGGCAGATTGATGAACGCCAGCACCCCAAACAGGGTAAGGGGGGCCAGCATCGCATAAAAAAACTGCGGCAAATACGCACCAAAGTAGGTCTCCAGCTGGTCCACCCCTTCCACAGCCACCTGCACCACCTGGGATGTATTGACCTGCTCTTTATACGAAGCACCCAGCCGCAAAAGCTTTTGATAGATCTTCTCCCGCAGGGTACGCTTGACCATTTTGGAGGAAAGATAGCTCATACGGGCACTGGCAACGCTGCACCCATAGCGCACCGCCAGCGCAGCAGCTGCCATCACAGCGGTGCGGATCAAGGTACTGCTCAGATTCTCCCCCGCATACAGACCTTGCAGCAGGGCGGCGATGGCCCCCATCATGGCAATGTTGGCCACCAGAGCGAGCCACTGCAGCACTACGTTTGCAGCGATGTACTTTTTGCTCTCTCCCACGGCAGCGATCAGACGTTTGTTGAGCATCATAGGGACTTGCTTCTCCTCTCAGACCTTCAAATAATAGTTAGAGACCTCTAACCTTTCCTGCAAAAAAGAGGTGCAGGGCGGTACTGCCCAGCACACAAAACTGCACCCCTGCTCCGGGGGGCAGAGCTGTCCCCTCCGCATACCAGCAGGTTAGAAAACACTAACCTTATGATATCACAGCCTTTCGGGTTTTGCAACTATTTTTTCAAAAAAATCCCCCCGGCGCATCGGGTGCGCCAGGGGGACGAATCGATCTGACTGCGTTCAGGCAATCACTGCGTCTTACTTACCGCTCTTGAAATCCAGGGGCAGGCTGGTCCAGCGGGCACGGAAGTGGAAAGCAGCATCCTTGGGCTGACGCTGACGGGTGAAGATGCCCTTCTTGTTGCCGTTGGCACGCATGATGCCCTCGGTGGTCTGGAAGTCTGCAAAGTTCCACACCAGCTCGCCCTGCACAAAGTCGTAGCTGTCAAACACGGCGTGGTTCATATCCAGGTACTCGTTCTGGTACTCCTGGCTCCACATCACGCTGGGCAGCTTGTGCTCGGTGGGCATGGTGTCGGCGCCGTACTCGGTAAAGATCATGGGACGGCCGTTGAGCACCTGTGCCCAGCCATCCATCTCCTTGCGGAATGCCTGCTCTGCATCCACGATGCCCATGCCGCCCATGACGTACCAGCCATAGTAGCGGTTCAGGCTGATGAAGTCCGCAAACTGCTGGCCCTTGCTGGTGTTGGGCAGGCTCATCATGACCACAGCGTAGGTGCGGGGACGCTTCTGGGGATCCAGCTCATGTGCCAGATCAAACAGCGGCTTGAAATAGGCCTCGGTGCCCTCGCTGGTGCACTGGGGCTCGTTCAGGATGCTCCAGGCGATGACCGAAGCGTGGTTCTTATCCCGGTTGATCATATCGGTCAGCGCATCCTTGTGGTTCTGCAGCAGCTGCGGGGTGGTATCCTTCTCAAAGTAGCCCTGCTTTTTGCCGTTGCCCTGGTTGGCTGCCAGGAAGTTCATGGTGCTCTGCATAAAGCCGACAGCGGGCACCTCGTCGATGACCAGGAAGCCCTCCTCATCTGCCATCTGATACAGCTCTTCTGCATAGGGGTAATGGCTGGTACGGAAGCAGTTGGCGCCGATCCACTTCATGCACTCGTAATCGCGCTTGACCGTAGCCAGATCCAGGCCGCGGCCGCGGATGTCTGCATCCTCGTGCTTGCCGAAGCCGCGCAGGTAGACCGGCTTGCCGTTCAGCAGGAAGTGGCCGTCCTTGATCTCAAAGGTGCGGATACCGATCTTGTCGGTGTACTCATCCACCACAGCGCTGCCGTCCTGGATGCGGATGACGATCTTGTACAGGTATGCATTGTGGACGTTCCACAGCTTTGCCTGGGGCACGGTCAGGGTGCCGGTGGTGCCGCAAGCCTCTGCCACCTTGGTCTCGCCGTCGTACAGCTCCACAGTGACGGGATGGTCGCCCGTGGTGGTGACCGTGTAATCCACCTCTGCGCCAGCCTCGGTGAGGCGGTGGTTGACCGAGTAATCCAGGATGCGCTCAGAGGGCAGAGCCAGCAGCTTGACCGGACGCTGCAGACCAGCGTAGTTGTAGAAGTCGAAGTAGGGGGCTGCGATCTTCTTGCCGTTGGACAGCACAGCGGTGGTGCCAGCCGGCAGCATATACTCGTTCAGCTCATTGTTCAGCAGCACGCTGAGCTTGTTGTACTGGTTGTAGCGCACGATGTCGGTAACAAAGGCATCAAACGGCAAAAAGCCGCCCTCGTGCTGTGCGATCTCCACCCCGTTGACGAACACGCGGGCATGGTGGGTAGCGGAACCAAAGCGGATGGCGACCTCCTTACCGCTCCACTCGCCGGGCACGAAAAAGTCGGTCTCGTACCAGAAGTCGCCGCAGTACTCGCGAGAGTCCTTATCGGTGAACAGGTCACAGAAGGAGGACGGCACCGGCATGGAGATGGAGTCGGTCAGGCCGTTCATCCACTTCTGCTCCACACCGCAGCTCTCCGGGTCAAAGCGGAAACGCCACATCCCGTCCAGGCTGACCGCCCGGCGGGTAGCAGAGGTGCAAGGATAAAGCATGGATTTGTTCATGATAGTTAACCTCACTGTTCAGAGCCATAGGCTCGATTTAGGGGCGGAGCAAGCCGCCCCATGTCGGGAGATCCGATTTCTCTACGCTGCTAGTATACCAGTAGCCCCCAGCGAAAGCATAGAAATTTTTTTATGAAAACAGAGAAATTTTATTCAACAGCTCTTATTCCGGCGGATATTCTGCACCGCAGATGCATCCTATCCCCTTACAGCTCATAGCGCAGGCCAAAGCCCAGCTCATAGTAGCTGCCTGCTGCATCCCGGTAGGCATAGGCTTTACCGTTCTCATCTTTGAGGGCGTCCGGCATATAGGCATCCTTGGCATAGCCGGGCACATCGTTGGGGCTGACGCAGCGGCCCGCCGCATCCACCCGCAGCACCTCATCCCCGCGGGGCAGGGTCAGCGGCAGTTTGCCCACCGGAGCAAAGCGGCCCATCATCACATCCAGCACCGCTTCGGGGAAGGTATCAAACCCAGCGGTCAGTGCGTCGGCCCAGCGCTCCACATTGCCCACCTGCCATGCCAGCGGGAAGTTGATGTTCGCCACCAGCTTGCCGCCGTTGGCCCGCACCGCTTTTGCGATCTCCGGGATGCGGCTGGCCCCTACCAGGGTAGTCTCCTGGTGGGTCTCTGCCTGCGGACGCCCATCCTCGCCTACATTGCAGACTGTCTTATCTTCACAGATATCCAGCTCCAGATAGCCGGGGGTTGCGTTGAAGTATGCGCCGGAACCGGGGCTGATCATCAGCAGCGCCACATCTGCCTCCGACGGCTGCTCCACCAGGGTCTGGTCTGCCAGCAGGCTGCGCAGGCTCTGGGTGGCCTTCTCCCCTGCTTCTGCGGTGCGGCCAAAGGCTTCCGCATAGATGCGGCAGCCCGGTTTCAGGGGCAAGGTACCATCGTTTTTCAGCAGCACCACCGATTCACGGTGTACCCGGGCCGCCTCGTCCCAATCCTCTTTCCGGCTTACAGCAGCTTCTGCCTCCGCAGGGTCGGCGTAGCAGTCCTCAAACATCCCCTGCCGGAACAATTCGGTCAATGTACGGGTAACCGCCCGGTCGATGCTTGCATCGGTCAGCACCAGCTGCTCCTTGGCAAACCCTTCCGGCAGCGGATGGGTGTCGTAGTGGTCGTTGGTGGCGCGGGCGTAGGCTTCGGCTCCGGCTTCCTCGTCAAACAGACCGGAGATCAGGTCCACTCCGCTGTGGGTGACGGCATAACCAATGCGCTCCGGCACATCCAGCATATCCACGCCCCAGCACATATTGTGGGTAATACCGGTGTCCGAATTGATATATCCCTCAAACCCCATCTGCTCCCGGAGCATCCCATCTATGAACACCTTATTGTAGGCAAAACCGTATGGCTCCATGGGCATCGGCTGGCCGCAGAAGTCCTGCTGGGGGGCACTCTTTTCTGCGCTTGGCTTGGAGTAATAGGGCATCACCGCCTCTGCCTTATGGCGCACAGCGGCCCGGAAAGGCGGGACATGGTATTTTTGCAGGGACCCGGGGGTAGCATAGATGTTCCACTGCCCTGCGGCATAGTGGGGGTCAAAGCCATTTTCCCGGGCTCCGCCGCCGGGGAAGTGTTTTACCGTTACCGACACACCCTGCTGGGTAACGCCCTGGCTGCCGCCCTGGATGCCGGGGATCAGGTGGTCAAAGATCTCCTCGATCAGCACCGGGTCCTCGCCAAAGGTGCCAAAGGTGCGCTGCCACCGGGGGTCGGTGACACAGTCTGCCATGTACATATAGCCTTTGCGCAGGCCGCAGGCCCGCCACTGGCGGCGAATGGTGTCCGCAAATTTATCAATGATATCGATCCGGGCGGTGCCCTTGACCGCAGCAGCAATGCCCAGCGTGCCCGGCCAGGCAGCAAACACACCGGCTGCGTCGTTCATACCAAACACAGCCTCGCCGTTCTCGTTGCGGCTGTTGGACATGACCTGCACCGGCACAAAGTGGGGGCAGCCTTCCGCCACATATTGCAGCTGGTCCAGATAATCGGCCAGATCCGGGGCAGCGGGGTTTTCCCGCAGGATCAGGTGGCGGATAAAGCGTCCCTGCAAAAGCTCGGTGGTTCCGGGCAGCTTCTGCTGTCCAAAGATCGTGCTGGCCGCCTCTACCGGTGCTTCGTCCAGCAGGCCGCTCTCATCTGCCACCGGGTGATGGTCTTTGAGCCGGGCCGAAGGATACTTGGGGCCCATGCGCCAATCCGAGGTGAACAGCTGGGCGATCTTCTCCTTTACGGTCAGGGTCTTGATGTAGGCTGCTGCCCGCTGCGCTGCCGGCAGCCGCCAGTCATTTACCGGGGTCAATGCACCGGTGCCGTCAATATCCTTGAAGTACAGGCCATCCTGCTGAAAGACCGGGCGGGAAACGGTGCTGATGCTTGCGCCGCCGGGATTTTGGAACCGTTTGACCTGCTGGGAAGCTTTTTTGACCATATGATCCACTCCTTTTGTCCATCCGGACAAGATAATACTGATACCTATATTATACCGGCAAATTACGGAAGGCTGATAGAATTTTTTTACGAAAAACTCGGAAAACTTGACCTTTGTGAAAAATTTCGTCAAGTTGCATCATCGGTATATCAGTTTATTGTGCAACTAGCCCATATTATTTTTTCAACAAGGGCTTAAAATAGAGATAACGCAAAAATCTTCTAGTAGGCATAAAAAATTTTCTAACAAGATTTGCAAAAAAACTTCATAATAGAACCACAAAGCTTCCTGCTGTGCTGCGCCATAGAAGCCAACAGGGAGAGAGAAACGACCGGGTCGGGACGCTGAGCACACACGGTGTCCCAGCCAAAATGAAAGGAGTCAACATTTATGGCTAAACTGAGATCCCTGCCGGATAAGTTCTACGACAAGGACTACGAGACCAACGGCATCCACCGCGTTCCGCTGTGGCGCATCGGCGGCTTTGCGCTGAACAACGCCGCTACCAACCTGTATATGTTCTTGATGAACTATGTCTCCTACTATCTGCTGGGCTGGGTCGGCGTCGGCATGATGCTCGCCTCTTCCCTGACCATGATGATGCGCATCTGGGACGGTGTCACCGACCCCTTCGTAGGCTTTTTGCTGGATAAGACCAACGGCAAGTTCGGCAAGAACCGTCCGTTTATCATCGTCGGCAACCTGATCCTGGCCAGCACCAGCTTTATTCTGTTCCATGTGACCCACAAACTGCCGGAGGCCGCCCGCTTCCCCTTCTTTGTGGTATTTATGATGATTTACTACCTGGGCTATACCTGCCAGTGCGTCGTCACCAAGTCTGCCCAGAGCTGCCTGACCAATGACCCCAAGCAGCGTCCTATGTTTGCTGCTTTTGACAGTGCGCTTGTCACCGTTCTGTTCTCCGGCCTGGCCGTTGTTACTGCCAACATCGCTGACCACTACAAGGACGTGGGCGGTTACGCTTCTACTGAGTTCTTCCACACTTACTGGATGATCACCGCCATCCTTTCCGCTGTCTTCACTGTGATCGCTGTGATCTCCATTGCCCCCAAGGATCGTGCTGAGTTCTTCGGCACCGGCAAGGCTGTCAAGGTTGGCCTGAAGGACTACTGGGATACCCTGAAGAACAACCGCGCCATTCAGATGCTGGTGCTGTCCGCTTCTACCGATAAGCTGGGTTCCACCTCTAAGACCAGCGCCGTCGGCGTTGCCATGTTCGCCTGCATCGCCGGTTCCACCCTGCTGCAAGGCAACGTTACCGCTCTGACCGTGGTTCCCAATGCTGTCTTTGCCTTCCTGTTCGTCTCCTTCTTCGCTCCCAAGTTTGGCCAGCGCAAGGGCATGATC
>Peterbilt_p1__coassemble_1231_pt1 | contig 12370 bp, 15 predicted proteins | sample Peterbilt_p1__metabat2_high_PE_022 | metagenome-assembled genome bin Peterbilt_p1 | reverse complement strand
GTACAGGCGAAGCTGTGTATGCTGTTCACCTTGGGGCGGCCGATGCAGCCGCAGGAGCTGGCGGCGATGCGGCTGGCCATCGCATTGTATGGCGGCAGCGCCACCAGCCGCCTGTTTTTGCGGGTGCGGGAAGCGCAGCACCTGTGTTACTATTGCAGCTCTTCGTTTCAGTCCTTTACAGGCTGCATGGCTGTGAACAGCGGGGTAGAGCATGCCGATGCGCTGCGTGCCCAGCAGGCAGTGCTGGCGGAACTGGAGGGCCTGTGTACTGGCCCCATTGAAGCAGAAGAGCTGGAGGATTGCCGCCGGGGGATCTTGTCCGCCATGGATGGAGTAGAGGATACCTTGGGCGGGCTGGAAAATTGGTACTACATGGAGATCTTGCGGGGTGAGCCGATGCAGACCCCGGCACAGGCACGGGCAGCCCTGTGCAGTGTGCAGGCAGATCAGGTGCGGCAGCTGCTGCGGCAGTTCACACTGTCGGTCAGCTGTCTGCTGACAAAGGAAGGGGTGTCGGTCCATGAATGAATCGCTGCGGGGCAGTGCGCTTTTGCAGCGCACTGCGGCAGACCAGTGGCAGCATCTGCCCTCCGGTCTGACCGTCATTGCCCGGCCTATGCCGGATTATTCCGCCGCCCATGTGATCCTGGCTACGCATTTCGGCTCCATCGATCAGGATTTTGTGATGGATGGTCGGGCCGTCCATCTGCCTTCGGGCGCCGCTCATTTTTTGGAGCATAAGATGTTCGAGGATGAGGATGGCGACGCATTTGCAAAGTTTGCCCGCACGGGGGCCAACGCCAATGCCTTTACGGTTTTTGACCGCACCTGCTACCTGTTCACCGCCACCAGCCAGCTGGAGGAGAGCCTGGATGTGCTGCTGCAGATGGTGACCCATCCGTATTTTACCGCAGAGACCATCGCCAAAGAGCAGGGCATCATTGGCCAGGAGATCAAAATGTACGATGACAGCCCGGATTGGCGCCTGATGAATACGCTGCTGTCCTGTCTGTATGAAAACCACCCGATTCGGGAGGACATTGCAGGCAGCTGCGAGAGCATCGCGCAGCTCACGCCGGAGCTGCTGTATGACTGCTGCCGGGCCTTCTATCAGCCGGGCAATCTGGTGTTGGCAGCGGCGGGCAATATCACAATGGAGCAGCTGCTGGCGGCCTGTGCCCGTGCCGGGCTGGACAAGCCGCGCCCGCAGGTACAGGCAGAAAGGCTCTGGCCGGCAGAATCACCTGCCGTGGCGCAGCCGCAAAAGACCTTGTATATGCCGGTGCCTATGCCGTGGCTGGGCATCGGATTTAAGGAGCAGCCCATCCCGGCGGAGGACCTGCGCACCGAGGCGCTCTATGATCTGATCTGCGGCTGCATTCTGGGCGGAATGTCTCCGCTGTATCGCCGTCTGTACGATCAGGGGTTGGTTGACCCGGACTTTGGCGGCTCGGTGCTGCATACCGAAGGCTGCTGCTGCTTCTTGTTTGCAGGGGAGAGCAGCAGCCCGGAGCTTGTGCAGCAGATGCTGCTGGAGGAGATCGCACGGGTGCGCAAAGAGGGCGTGGACCGGGAGGTGTTCACGCTCTGCAAGCACGAACGCTACGGCCAGCTGATCGAGAACCTGGAAAATGTAGAGGACTCCGCCAGCCAGATGGCGGACTTTGCACTTGCAGGGCAGACAGTAGCGCAGCAGATCGAGATGCTGGCAGGCCTAACTGCAGAGGATGCAGACCGGGCACTGCAGCAGATCTTCAGCACCGACCGCATGGCGGTGGTGCAGATTTTGCCGGATGGCAGCCTGCCTTCCGACGAGACCGAAGGGGAGGATTTTGAGGAATGACCAATCTTGTGCAGTTTCCGGGCCTGGGCCTGGAGTTTGAGCTGAACCGCGTGGCCTTTACCATCGGCGGGATCAGCATCTACTGGTACGGCGTGTGCATTGCATTGGGTGTCTGTCTGGCGCTGGTAATGGCTTTCCGCCGCTGCAAGGAGTTTGGCGTGGACCCGGACGGCATGGTGGATGTGGTGCTGGTGGGCATGCTGACCGGCATTGCTTCCGCTAGAGCCTACTATGTGGCCATGGCGCCCTTTAAGTACGAGAGCATCTGGGAGATGCTCTCCATCCGGGATGGCGGTCTGGCGATCTATGGCGGCATTATCGGCGCATTTTTCTTTGGCGCGCTGGCCTGCCGGTGGCGGCGTATCCCGGTGCTGGCTACGGCAGATCTGGCTGCAATGGGCTTTTTGATCGGTCAGGGCTGCGGCCGCTGGGGCAACTTTTTCAACCAGGAAGCCTTTGGCTGCAACACGACGCTGCCTTGGGGAATGTACAGCGCTGCTACCCAGAACTATCTGTCCAGCAGTGCGGTCACAGTGCCAAAGGGCACGGTCATCGACCCCACTATGCCGGTCCACCCCACCTTCCTGTATGAGAGCATCTGGTGCTTTGTGGGCGCAGTGATGCTGTGGCGGTACATTAAAAAGCGCAAGTTTGCGGGAGATATCACCCTGCGGTATCTGATCTGGTATGGTGCAGGCCGGTTCTGGATCGAGGGGCTGCGCACCGACAGCCTGATGCTGGTGCCCTCTCTGGGGCTGCGCGCCTCTCAGGTGGTGGCAGCGGTGGCCGTGGTGGGCGGCATTGCAGCAGAGATATATTTCACCCGCCGCTGCAAAGATAAGCCTCTGATGGTGCCCCTGGCGATGAATGCGGATAACCGTTCCCTGCTGCGCAAACTGCAAAAGCAGGGGGGGAGCCTTGTGGGCATCCTGCTGGATGTGCCCGCAGAGCTGCCCGCCAGCGCCCCCCGGGCCGAGTTTTTGGAAAAAACCGATGCGTATAATGCTGCGCTGACCCCGGCGCTGCAGCAGGCTCTGGCAGCAAAGTCCAACTGATGGGCGGCGCAGCGCAGAAAAATTGCGAAAAAATGCAAACTGCCCCTTGCAATCCTGCTTTATTTTTGCTATACTATTCTAGCCGCATGGCGTAGGCGCCTCAAATGTCTGGGCTTGTCCCGGTCTGCCTTAACGGCCAGCGAGTACAATGAAAAGGAATGAAACAAATGTACGCAATTATTGTTACCGGCGGTAAGCAGTACCGCGTGGAGCAGGGCGACATCGTCTACATCGAGAAGCTGGACGTTGAGGCCGACTCCGAAGTGAAGTTTGATCAGGTTCTCGCTATCGGCGAGGAGGGTTCTGTCAAGGTTGGCGCTCCTGTTGTGGAGGGCGCTTCCGTTTCTGCCAAGGTCATCAAGAATGGCAAGGGCAAGAAGCTGAACATCATCACCTATCGCGCAAAGAAGCACAGTGCTCGCCGCATGGGCCATCGTCAGCCCTACACCAAGGTTGAGATCACTGCGATCAACGGCTAAGGAGGAAATAGTACAATGGCACATAAAAAGGGCGTAGGCAGCACCAAGAACGGCCGTGACTCTGCGGCACAGCGTCTGGGCGCAAAGCGTGCAGATGGTCAGTTCGTTCTGGCCGGCAACATCCTGGTCCGTCAGCGTGGCACCCACATCCAGCCCGGCGAGAATGTCGGCAAGGGCAGCGATGACACCCTGTTTGCTCTGGTGGACGGCACCGTCCGTTTCGAGCGCGTGGGCAAGACCGGCAAGAAGTGCAGCGTTAAGCAGTAACTTCTTGTAAAAAACTGCAACTGAAAGAGCCGGACCCTCGTGGCCCGGCTCTTTTTTCTCAGAAATGGAGGGGCTGTATGGCAGCACAAACCAACTTTATCGATATCGCCACCATCTGGCTCCATGCCGGCAAGGGCGGCGACGGTGCGGTCAGCTTCCATCGTGAAAAGTTCGTGGCCGCAGGCGGCCCGGACGGCGGCGACGGCGGCAAGGGCGGCGACATCATCTTTGTGGTGGATGATCACCTCAGCACGCTGATGGACTTCCGCTATAAGCGCAAGTATACTGCACCCGAAGGCGGCAAGGGCGGTGCCCGGCTGTGCCACGGTGCAAATGCCGAAAATCTGATCATCAAGGTGCCGCTGGGCACTGTTATCAAGGATACGGCTACGGGCCTGGTCATTGCAGACCTGTCCGACCACACGCCGGTCACTGTGGCAAAGGGCGGCCGGGGCGGCTGCGGCAATGCGCATTTTGCCAGCCCCACCCGTCAGGTGCCCAAATTTGCAAAGCCGGGTATGCCCGGCGAGGATCTGCAGGTGACCCTGGAGCTGAAACTGATCGCGGATGTGGGCCTGATCGGGTTCCCCAATGTCGGCAAGTCCACGCTGATTTCGGTGATCAGTGCGGCTAAGCCGAAGATCGCGAACTACCACTTTACCACCCTGGTGCCCACTCTGGGCGTTGTCTCGATAGGCGAGGGCGCCAGCTTTGTCTGTGCGGATATCCCTGGCCTGATCGAGGGCGCCAGCGAGGGCGTGGGCCTTGGTCACGACTTTTTGCGCCATGTGGAGCGCTGCCGCCTGCTGCTGCATGTGGTGGACGTCTCTGGAAGTGAGTGCCGTGACCCCATCCAGGACTTTGAGCAGATCAATACCGAGCTGGCAAAGTTCAGCCCGGAGCTGGCTGGCCGTCCCCAGATCGTGGTAGGCAACAAGTGTGATCTGGCTACGCAGGAGCAGATCGATCAGTTCCGCACCTATGTAGAGGAAAAGGGCCTGACCTTCCTGCCGCTGTCCGCTGCCACCATGCAGGGCGTCAAGGAACTGTCGGGTCTGGTCTACCGCCGCCTGCAGGATGTGCCTGCGGTGCCGGTGTTCCAGCCGGAGTATGTCAAGCAGCAGGTCAAGACGGGCAGCCGGGACTTTACCATCCAGCGCATGGAAGCCCATGTGTGGAACGTGGAGGCTCCCTGGCTGGAGCGTATCCTGGCAGGCAGCAACGTGGACGACTACGAGAGCCTGCAGTACTTCCAGCGTCAGCTGGGGGAGAGCGGTATCCTGGATGCCCTGGTGGAAAAGGGCGTGGAAGAAAACGATACCGTGCTGATCGGCGAGTATCAGTTCGATTATATCTTCTAAGGAGTGTGGGCGCAGCATGACCGAACCCGAAAAGATCGACCCCCGGGAGCTGAGTCCGCTGGCTCTGGCTTTTATGGGGGACAGCGTGCTGGAGCTGCTGGTGCGTAAACGTCTGGTAGAGCATCACCGTCTGTCTGCCGGCCGCCTGAATGCGGAAAAGGTCAAGTATGTTTCCGCCAAGGCGCAGTTCCGGGAGCAGCAGCTGCTGGAACCGCTGTTTACAGAGGAAGAAATGGCTGTGTTCAAGCGGGGGCGCAACGCCAGCAAGGCCAGCGTAGCAAAGCACGCTTCTCCGGAGCAGTATCGGGCATCCACCGGCTTTGAATGTCTGCTGGGGTGGCTCTACCTGACCGGGCAGATGTCCCGGGTGCAGCAGCTGTTTGAAGCGCTGTGGGCAGGTTTTGATCCGGACGCTTCCTGACAGAAGCATAAAAGCCCGCCGCTTTCCCCACTGGAGGCCAGTGACGGAGGGCGGCGGGCTTTCTTGTTTTGTGCTCCGGCGGTCCGGACCGGGGCGGGGGAGCGTTTAGCGAGCGCTGTTCTTTACAGAGTTCTTGGCGCTTTCGTCATCGGCACCCTTGGTATACTGGTTGGGGTGCTTGTGCTCGTTGGTCGCAGTAGAGTTCTGGGTCTTATTGTTGGTGGTCTGATTGCTGGTTTTGCTGTTCTGGCCGTTCTGGCAGTTGTTGCTGCGATTTTCCATTGTGGTATGCTCCTTTCGATCTTAAGCACAGCAGGGGGGGCCGACAGTCTGCCGGTCTTCTGCTGCCTGAACTGTAAGGGTGACCCTCACGATGGATAGTTTGGCCGCATGGGGCGGCTTTATACACTTGACTGATTGGAGGAATATGGATGCCTGCTGAATATTTTGAGCAACGGGAGCGGCAGCTGCTGGGGGAGCGCTTTGATACCCTTTACACCGCACCTACCGAGGCGGCGGCCCGGGGGGCTACGGTGTCGGCTCTGCGCACCGACCCGGCTACGTTTGCCCGTTTGTGCGGTTTTCCGGTGCAGGTCTCGCCCTTCTGCCCCCAAGCTTTCGTGGTAGAGCAAGGGGAGGACTTCCGCCCCGGCCGCCACCCCTACCACCATGCGGGGGTGTTTTACTCGCAGGAGCCATCGGCAGCTTCGGCGGCGCCGTTGCTGGGGGTGCGCCCTGGTATGCGGGTGCTGGACCTGTGCGCTGCACCTGGAGGCAAAAGCAGTCAGCTGGCAGCTGCCCTGCAAGGGCAGGGGCTGCTGGTGAGCAACGAATATGTCCCTGCCCGTGCAGAGATCCTGAAAAGCAACCTGGAGCGGATGGGCGTGTCCAACGCAGTGGTGGTAAATGAAACGCCCCAGCGGTTAGAACAGGCTCTGCCGGAATTTTTTGACCGTATATTGGTGGATGCGCCTTGTTCGGGTGAAGGGATGTTCCGCAAAGAACCGGCAGCGCTGGCACAGCACAGCCAGGCGCTGGTACAGCAGTGCGCTGCATTGGGCGCCGAGATCCTGGACCATGCAGCGGGGATGCTGGCCCCCGGCGGAGAGATCGTCTATTCTACCTGTACCTTTGCGCCGGAGGAGGATGAAGGGCAGGCGGCTGCGTTTTTGGCTCGCCACCCGGAGTTTCAGCTGGCAGATGTGCTGGGCAATGTGGATTATACCTTTGGCAGCCCGGGCGAGGCCAACCGCACCGGCGGGCTGCCGCTGGATGTGAGCCTGGTGCGGCGCATCTGGCCCTGCCAAGGGGGAGAGGGGCATTTTATTGCCCGCTTTGTCAAGGCGGGCACGCCCCGCCCTCTGCCGGAAGCAGGTCAGCCTGCTCCGGAGGAAAAGTTCTGGCTGGCGGATGCACTTCGGGCATCCAAGGAGACCCCTCGCTCGGAGCGTCGGCCGGCTTCCGGCAAGGCCAGCCGCAGCGGACGTGCCCGCCCGACGGATGCACCCAATGCAGCGCAGAGCCTGGCTGCGTGGGTGGAATTTGCAAGACGATACTTCCCGCAGCTGGCGGATCGGCCTGCGCTGGTCCATGGCAGCGGCGTGCTGCTGCCGGTGCCGTTCCCCCAGACACGGCTGCATATCCTGCGGGCAGGCGTATTCGTGGGCAATGTTCAGAAAGGCCGCTTTGTGCCGGAACACCACCTTTTTACAGCTTTCGGCAGTCAGTGCACAAACTGTGAACAGCTGACCCGAACCGACCCCCGCTGCGCAGCCTATCTGTCCGGACAGGAGATCGAAGCCCGCACCGCATCCGATGGGTACTGCTGCGTTTTGGTGGACGGCTGGCCTTTGGGGGGCGGCAAAGTTTCCGGCGGAAGGGTCAAAAATCATTACCCCAAGGCACTGCGCCTGCTGTGATCTTTTCGGGGATTTCGGTGGATCGAACCAGCAAAAAACATCTGTTGGCGGCTTTTTGTGGCCTGAAAAGGGAATATCCCCCGGAAAAGGCTTGAACGTAGTCGCAGTGTGTGGTAAACTTATAAAGTTGGATATTGTGCACTGCCAAACCCGGGCGGCGCAGCCGTCTGCCCGAAGGCAGAGAACTTTGAATAGAATCTAGGAGGCTTTTTCCCATGTCTGGACATAGCAAATGGAACAACATTAAACGCAAGAAGGAAAAGACCGACGGCGCCCGTGCAAAGGTCTTTACCAAGATTGGCCGCGAGATCAGCGTGGCAGTGCGTATGGGCGGCCCCAACCCGGCTTCCAACAGCAAGCTGGCAGATCTGATCTCCAAGGCAAAGCGCATGAGCGTGCCGAATGATAACATCCAGCGTATCATCAAGAAGGCAGAGGGCGGCGACAAGACGGAGTACGAAGCAATCACCTACGAGGGCTACGGTCCCGGCGGTGTGGCTGTTATGGTGGAGACCCTGACCGATAACCGCAATCGTACCGCTGCTGACCTGCGCCACTATTTTGATAAGAACGGCGGTAACCTGGGCGCTATGGGCTGCGTGGCTTTCCTGTTCACCCAGAAGGGCGTCATCGACCTCTCTCTGGAGGATAAGGATGCGGACGAGGCTATGATGGATGCTCTGGATGCCGGTGCCGAGGACTTTGATGCAGGCGAGGATGCAGCAGAGGTTACCACCGATCCGGAGAGCTTCTCTGCTGTGACCAAGACACTGGAGGACAAGGGCTATGAGCTGATGTCCGCTGATCTGGCGATGGTTCCCATGACCACCACCCGCCTGACCGACCCCGATCAGCTGAAGCTGATGGGCAAGCTGCTGGACGCTCTGGAAGATAATGACGATGTTCAGAATGTCTGGCATTCGCTGGAGAACCCGGAAGACCTGCCGGAATGATCCGCACTGAAATGATCTGACAAAGTAAAAAGTACGACAATAGTCCGCTTTTTGTGCTGCAAAGCATAGAGGGCGGTCTTTTGTTTTATTTACTCAAGCGCAAAAATGTGATTTTACAAAGACATACGAACGCTTTTGAATTGTGACATACCAACCTATTTTGGAGGACTAAAAAATGAAGTTGTACGTCACGTAGAAGAGTTTTTGTATGCCAAGAAAATCGAAAATCAAACGGTACGAACACTTGGGGGTATAAAATACTCTAAATTTGTTGCCAGGTGGATCGAGAAAGAATATGAAATTGACGAGTTGGAGAAAATTTGAGTCGTCCATTTGAAACAGTATATCGCCCATCAACTGAAAATGGGACACAAAGCGACCTACATGAATAACATGATTAAGATTCTGCGGGCGTTTTTAAGTATGCGAACGGAGAATTTTATACCCAAACGGAGGAAAACCATGATTATGCGTATTAAACAGGGGCCAGACTGCGCCCTTTGCCCTGCGGATACTGTCCGCAAAAGGCGCTGAAACAGAGACCGTCTTTTTCACGGTACAGGCTCTTGCGTCCGAACTCGCAAACGCAGACACGGAACGTGTTTGCGTATCAATCCCGGACACGTCAAACCCGGAAAAGGTTCGTGCGGAGATCGTCATGCTTTTGAACAGACCTACCGCTGTACCTAGTGCCGAAACTGTTAAGGCAGTTTTGCAAAAATCTGCCGAAATGCGCAAGCGGGCGGACGCAGAACGGGTAAAAGTGTTTCATGGGAAACAAGCACCTCTGCAAACTATTGCACCGGCTATCACTGACTATAGGGCGTTTGTTTGTCAGCACCGGCCCAATGGCAAGCATCGTTTTTACTTTGACGGCCATACTGTGCCCAAATTTGCATGGTATGGCCAAACGAGCGACGGAACTCGTTTCATCGCTGTAAAAAACGGCAAGCAGTGGGGGATGCTGTCCCATCGCGGACTGGAAAAATGGTCTCAGGATATCCGCATGGACATGCTGGAGTTCATCGAAAACACTCCGATTCAAACCCGGTCTGAAGTAGAGTACGCCCGCACTCGTGTAGACCAAGGACGAGTGATCCGTAAAAGTAAAAGCCATTCCCGGCTTCCGTCTGCACACGTGGAAAACGCTCACCCTCACGGAAAAATGGGGCGCGAATATAAGAATTTGACCATTGCGCTATACGGTGAAACCGTTGATATCAACGGCGTGACAGGGGATCTCCGTTCGCCTAGAACCTGCGCCTATATGGAGGGCAACGGAGTGGGAAAGCGATTTGACAATAGCGATTATCGGCCTCAGATGCCCCAATTCCCGTCGAAATCGGGCAAGCGTAAGTAATTACTTGTTGTTTCCATGGTTCCACTGGCCATCAACACCTAACTTTCCGCCACCTAGATTAGCATTTAGGCAGCGGATTTTTTTATTGGGTGATGAAGGTGTATTATTAGTTGCATTAAATTGCTTAATAGCATTATAACCACTTTTCGTGTGCCTAAAAAATATACGATTATCAACTTTTTTGCTTTTATTCTTTTTTTTCTTTGAAGGTATTCTTTTTCTTTTTGGACGGGATGACGGAAGTTCTTTGGAAAGATAGGTGACTGATGCTGTAAAATCTGGAATGATTTCCTTGATTTTGATAGTATGCGCCGAATTCGTTGGAACAAAAGATGTTTCCGATACAAGTAAATCTTTAAGATCTTTTATAAAAAATTTATGCGTGAAACTCAAAGATATGAGAGGATTAGTGCAATTTGCTAAAACCGCTCCCTGTTCGCTAGAAAGACTTTCTTTATCAAACGTTTTTCCGTTATAAATAACAAGGGGAAGATTTGACTTTGTTACTTCATAAAACCCCAGCGATTTGCGCTTATACACGTCAAGAATAAGAAGACAAGAGTGGCAGGACTCCATAAAAAATAAATCTCCAAAAGTTTTCACCGCAATCACCTCTTATCACCATTATATCACAAATCATCCCGCTTGCACGGACAAAATCCATGTAGGCGGGTTCTGTTCTGCTTTCTACTCGTGCAATCACTGGTAAAGAAATGACCGTGGTTATTGGTGATATCATGTATCATCTGACTACTGGCAATCCGTACACCATGGAATAAAAGCCGACTGGGCGGCTATAAAAAGGCATTAGGCCCAGTGCGTGGGGGTTTCGGCCCCCGGTTGCATTGTAATTGAAAATGCGCTGTATCTATGGTACAATCTTTTTAGGATGCCCATTTTATAAGAAAGGTTGTATAAAAGTATGGATGAATATCTCAAACAAGAACAAGACGATGCGTTTTTCCAAGCAATGCGAGAACTCGGCGATTCCATCAGAGATAAAATTAAAGGAAAGACCCTTATGGTCAATCCGGCGGCAATGAAAAAAGCCGCAGCTATTATGGGCTATTTCAAGAAACTCAAAAAAGAAGATGATGAGGGCGAAAAAAACTACAATTTTACAATCAAATTTATGGTGGACCCTCTTCCTCTGGGTAGTTGGGATGCAACCGTTATTGTAAGCGCCGATTGTTTTGGCCTTTCTGACGACGAATATTTTGAATTCTTCAAACTGCTCAAAGATAACTGTAACATATTTGGAATCAATCCGAGTAACGAAGAAGGACGTATAACCATGGACTTTTATATTAAAGACTACATTGTCCAATATGAAAATGACCAGTAATGCGTCCCTGATCCCAGGCATGATGTAAAACTGCCTACCCCTACAATCAGACTGCCTTGACGTGGCGCAGGGGCTTCCCACCAAACGTCTGAAAAATGAATATCGGTTTATGAACCCGCTTGTATTTTTGCAAGCGGGTTTTATTATGCCCAAAAACGGAGGAAAATCCATGATTGCGCCGATATCTAGTCTTTACAAACGCCAGACGATTAGTGGTACTGGGGCAGACGTAACCACTACCAACGCCCAAGCAAATGGGTAAAAATAGAATCAAAAAGGGGAATATGAAAATGACCATGCGTCAGAAGTATGCCGGCTCTAAACCCGTTGGCGTAATCCCGCTTTCTAACTGGGGCGGGCTGGAGATCCTCGATATTGAAAGCGGCTGCACGGATAAGATTGTGGCCGCTTTTAATTTTGGAGAGCGTGAGCAGCCCCACCGATACCGTCAGTACGAAAACGCCGAAGGGCGTGTGTTTATCAAAGTCGGGGGAGTCCGCTACTACCTGGACGAAGCATTGAGAGTGTGAAAGGGGGATCACAATGGCAGAATGGCAAATGTTGTGTGCCGAAGCTCTGAATGGGTTTGCGATTATGCTGGCGCTGTCCGGCGCTGGGGCCTGGGTTGTTTCCCGGTTTTTAGAGAAAGCCGGAATCAAGCTATTTGATGAATGAAAGGGGTCGAAACCTATGGCCAAATGGTTATACACCTGCCTGGATAATTCCGGGAAGCAGCAAGCAATCACAGTAACCGCACCGAACAAGTTTACCGCTATAAGGAGTGGGCGAGACCGTGCCATGAAAAAAGCGGCGTGCGATATCGTCAGATGGGATTGCAAGCTGAAACAAACATAATCGCCACTTCCTTACACCCAGTCGAACTGGGCTTTTCTATTGCTTTCCGCCTTAAAAACTCTTATAATGGAACCACATTCAGCGAATAAGGAGGGTTTTTATGGCTGAAAAAAAATATATCTTTAGGTGCATTTCACATCATACAACTCCCCCGGACGTCATACTGGAACAAATTTATGATACATGGGAAGAGGCGGAAAAGCTTCGAGAAATAATGGCTGATGGTACTAAAATGGCGATACCTAAAAAGCCGTCGTTAAAGTACCTTGAATATACCGTCGAAGAAGTTGAAGTGTAATTGCATCGTATCCTGGGCATGATATAAAACCGCCCATTATAAAAAAATGAACCCGTCTTGTGCAGCTAAACCACACAGGACGGGTTTTGTTATACACCGAATCAACCACAAAATGCACATCAGCCTTTACGGTGGGGGAAAAGTACAGAAATAATCCCGAAAAATCAGTGTCGCCGGATTGACAAACCCGTTAAAAATCGGTAGGATAAAGGCA
>Peterbilt_p1__coassemble_1105_pt1 | contig 13363 bp, 10 predicted proteins | sample Peterbilt_p1__metabat2_high_PE_022 | metagenome-assembled genome bin Peterbilt_p1 | reverse complement strand
CAGTACCCCGAATGTGTGAGCTTTTTTATTTGTGACCCGTACGGGAATCGAACAGGGCGGCGGCGCAATGCGCCGTAAACAAAGCCCCAGTGGGGCTTTGTTTAGCCCGCGGGGTAACCGTACGGGAATGTCTACTGGGGACGCAACACCCCGAATGTGTGAGCTTTTTTATTTGTGACCCGTCCGGGAATCGAACAGGGCGGCGGCGCAATGCGCCGTAAACAAAGCCCCGGTGGGGCTTTGTTTAGCCCGCGGGGTAACCGTCCGGGAATGTCTACCGGGGACGCAGTACCCCGAATGTGTGAGCTTTTTTATTTTGTGACCCGTACGGGAATCGAACCCCGCATCTCTCTTTTTGAAAAAACGAAGATCCACCCCTGCTGTTGCCGGAAAAGTGACCGGCGCAGCGGAGGTGGATCTTTTTATGTGGTATTACTGTCCTGCCAGCAGAATGGACAGGATGGCTTTCTGGACGTGGAGGCGGTTTTCGGCCTCGTCAAAGATCTCGCCGGCGTGCTGTTCAAATACAGCGGCCGAGATCTCCTCACCCCGGTGGGCGGGCAGACTGTGCAGCACCAGACACGCCGGTTTTGCGTTTTGCAGCAGCGCATCGGTGAGCTGATAGCCTGCAAAGTCCCGGCGGCGGCGCTCGCTCTCCTCGGTGCCGGGGGCGCAGCTCCAGGCGGCGGTCACAGCGGCGTCGGCATCCCGCAGACCCTGGACGGGGTCGGTCAGCAGCTGGAAGCTGGGGTATTGCTGGGCAAACAGGATCACATCAGCGGCGGGACGGTAGCCCGGCGGGCAGACACAGCATACCTGCATCCCGGCCAGCAGGCCGCCTACGATCAGGCTGTTGGCCATGCTGCCCCCGTCGCCTACAAAGCAGAGCTTGCGGCCTTCCAGACTGCCCAGCCGCTCCCGAATGGTCATCAGGTCGGCCAGCACCTGGCAGGGGTGGGCGTAGTCGGTCATGCCGTTGATCACCGGAACACCGGCGTAGGAGGCAAACTCCTCCAGGTCGGCCTGGCGGTAGGTGCGCCAGACCACACAGTCATAGTACCGGCCCAGTGCCCGGGCGGTGTCCCGCAGGGGCTCGCCCCCGCCGGATTGCAGCTCGGTGGCGGCGTTCATGTAATGGCCCATTCCTCCCAGCTGCCCGACCCCCACCGCAAAGCTGGCACGGGTGCGGGTGGACGCTTTGGAGAACATCAGCGCCACGCTCTTGCCCGCCAGCAAGGGGGGCGTGCCGCCGGCGGCCTGCTGGGCCTTGAGCTGGTCTGCCACATCCAGGATGCGGGTCAGCTCTGCCGGGGTCAGGGCGCTCAGTTTCAGCAGGTGCTTCATGCCGGGTCCTCCCCGTCGGACAGGGCTGCGCCGCAGGCAGACAGAGCGTCTCCCAGCATACTCAGGGCGCGCTCAACGTCGTACTCGGTCAGGGTCAGCGGGGGCAGCAGACGCAGCCGGTCCTTGGCGGTAAGCACCAGCAGGCCCCGCTCCCGGCAGGCACCCAGCACGTCGGCGGCCCGCAGACCGTTTTCCAGCTCGATGCCCACCATCAGGCCAATGCCGGTCACGCTGCGGACGTAGGGCAGCTTGGCCAGCCCGCTGCGCAGCTGTACGGCACGGTCGCTGACGTTGGCCAAAAAGCTGTCGTCCAGGCGGTCCAGCACCGCATTGGCGCCGGCGCAGACCACCGGGTTGCCCCCAAAGGTAGAACCATGGGTGCCGGGGCCCATACCGGCGGCGGTCTTTTCGTTCAGCAGCACAGCGCCAATGGGCAGGCCGCCGCCCAGGCCTTTGGCCAGGGTCACGATATCCGGCTGCAGGCGATAGTGCTCGCAGCACAAAAAGCTGCCGGTGCGGCCTACGCCGGTCTGGACTTCGTCCACGATCAGCACCAGGTCCCGCTCGTCACACAGCTGGCGCACGGCCTGGACATACTCCGGGTCCAGCGCCACCACGCCGCCCTCGCCCTGGACAAGCTCCAGCAGGATAGCGCAGGTGTGCCGGTCCACCAGCTCGGTCAGGCCCTCGATGTCTCCGGCCTGGGTATAGGTAAAGCCCTCGTTGAAGGGGCCGAAATACTGGTGGAATGTCCCCTGGCCGGTGGCAGTCAGGGTGGCCAGGGTGCGGCCATGGAAGCTGTTGACCAGGGTGATGATCTGGTAACGGTCGCTGCCGTAGTGGTCAAAGCTGTATTTGCGGGCGGCTTTGATGGCCCCCTCGTTGGCCTCAGCGCCGGAGTTGGCAAAGAACACCCGGCTCATGCCGGTGCGCTGGCACAGGCGCTTGGCCAGCTTGCCGCAGGGTGCGGTATAATACAGGTTGGAAGCGTGCTGCAGCTTGTGGGCCTGTTTGGAGACGGCCTCCGCCCAGGCAAGGTCGCAGTAACCCAGGGTGTTCACCCCGATGCCGCTGGTAAAATCCAGGTAGGACTGCCCCTCCGGACCTTCCGCATACAGGCCGTGGCCTTTTTCCAGCACGATAGGGTTGCGGTTGTAGGTGGGCAGGACGCAGTTTTTGTCCCGCTTGATGACTTTCTGGCTGTCCATAATGATCGTACCTCCTGTTGGCAGATTGAGGACGCAGTAAATGGGATAGCCCCAGTATACTCCCGACAGCCGCCGGGACGCAAGAGGGAGCTTACACCCGGGTGCGGCGGTAGAACAGGGTGCCGGACCCCCGGTCGGAGAACATCTCCAGCAGGATGGAGTGGGGCACACGCCCGTCAATGATGACCGCCTCGCGGACGCCCTGATAGATGGCGTCTGCCATGCCCCCGATCTTGGGGATCATGCCTCCGGCAATGATGCCGGCAGCCTGGTAGCCCTGGATCTCGCTGACCTCCACCTCTGGGATCAGGGTGGACTCGTCCTCCTTATCCCGCAAGAGACCGGCGATGTCGGTCATGGAGACCAGCTTTTCGGCTTGCAGCGCCACAGCGATGCGGGCGGCTGCCGTGTCGGCGTTGATGTTGTAGGCCTGGCCCAGGTCGTCCATGCCTACGGTGGCGATCACCGGGATATACCCGCCGTCCAGCAGGCTCTGGATCAGGGTGGTGTCCACATGGATCACCTCACCCACATGGCCCAGCTGCGGGTCCAGCTGGGCGCAGCGCAGCATCTGGCCGTCCATGCCGCACAGCCCCACGCCCCGTCCCCGGAGCTTGGCCACCAGGTCCTTGTTCACCTTGCCAGCCAGTACCTGCTGCACCACCTCCATGGTGGCGTCATCCGTCACCCGCAGCCCCCCGGCAAAGTGGCTCTCCACGCCGACTTTTTTCAGCATCTCGTTGATGGCGGGGCCGCCGCCGTGTACCAGCACCACCCGCACCCCCAGCAAGGTCAGGGTGACCAGGTCGTTCATGACGGCGTTTTTCAGCGTCTCGTTGATCATGGCGTTTCCGCCGTACTTGATGACCATGGTCTTGCCATGGTACTTCTGGATATAGGGCGTTGCCTCTGAGAACAGGCGCGCCATCTCTTCGTTTTTCATCCGCAGTTACCCCTCAGGTCCGGTAATCCCCGTTGATCCGCACATAGTCATAGGTCAGGTCGCAGCCCCAGGCTTTGGCCTCGGCATCACCCAGGCCCATGTCCACCTTTACCAGGATATCTCGCTGGGCCAGCACCTGGGCCGCCTGCTCCTCGCTGAAGGGGTGATAGGCGGCGTTCTCGCAGACGTAGACCTCCCCGGCAGCGGAAGCCAGCCGGACGCAGACCTTGTCGATGGAAAAATCCCCCGGTGTATAGCCAATGGCGCAGAGGATGCGTCCCCAGTTGGCGTCCCGGCCAAAGACCGCCGCCTTGAACAGGTTGGAGCAGACCACGCTGCGGGACACCGCCCGGGCAATGGTCAGGTCCGGTGCGCCGGTGACATGGCAGGTGATGAGGTGGGTGGCGCCCTCGCCGTCTCCGGCGTGCTGGGCGCACATATACTCGGCAATGGCGGTCAGCGCCGCTACAAAGGCGTCGTAGTCCGGCCCTTCTGCGGTGATCTCCGGGTTGCCTGCCAGCCCGGAAGCCAGGATCAGCAGGGTGTCGTTGGTGGAGGTGTCCAGGTCTACGCTCATCTGATTGTAGGTGCCGGGCACGACCTGCCGCAGGGCTTTTTGCAGCATGGCAGGGGAGATGGCGGCATCGGTGGTATAAAAGGCCAGCATGGTGGCCATGTTGGGGGCGATCATGCCGCTGCCCTTGCCAATGGCGCCCAGGGTGCACGTCTTGCCCCCCAGGGTAAACTGCAAAGCGTACTCTTTTTTGTGGGTGTCGGTGGTCATGATGGCGGTGGCGGCATCGGCGCTGCCCTGGGCGGTGGCGGCCAGCTTGGCCGCTGCCGCCGGGATGCCGTGGCTGAAGGGGGCCAGCACCATGGGCTGTCCGATGACACCGGTGGAGGCGGGCAGCACGTCCTTTGCCGGGATGCCCAGCGCCTGGCTCACCAGGGTGCAGCAGTCCTGGGCCAGCTGTACGCCGTTGGCGGCGCAGGTGTTGGCGTTGCCGCTGTTTACCAGGATGGCCTGGGCGTAGCCGTCCGCCAGGTGGGCTTTGTCCACCTGCACCGGTGCGCCGCAGACCTTGTTGGTGGTGTATACCCCGGCGGCGGCACAGCGCACGTCCGCCCGGATCAGTGCCAGGTCGAATTTTTCGGTATGATTGGCCCGGATGCCGCAGCACACACCGGCTGCCGCAAATCCTTTGGGGGCGCAAATGCCCCCTGCAACTTCTTTATATTCCATCCTAAATCCCTCCTGGGAGCACCGCAGGCTCCCGGTCCCCGCAGGCACAGCCGCCTGCGGGGGGCGTTTCTTTCCCCAAAAACGCTTTTTTACAGCTCCAGACCGGCGGTCTCGGCAAAGCCCAGCATCAGATCCATGCACTGCACTGCCGCCCCGGAGGAGCCTTTTCCCAGGTTATCAAACAGGGCGGCCAGCATCATCTGGTCCCCGGCGGGGTTTGTGTTCAGGTACAGTTCCATCCGGTCGGTGCCGGACAGAGCGTTGCTGTACAGGCCGTTCTGGGGCAGCGGCTCATTCAGGCTGTGGACAGATACGGCTGCCGCACCCTGGTAATACGCCGCCAGGCCCTGGGCCACGGCCTGGGCGCTGGTGCCAGCCAGTCCCAGGTCCAGCGGCAGCAGCACCTGCATCCCGCTGTAATAGTCGCAGACCACCGGCACAAACAGCGGCGGGCGGGTCAGCCCGCTTACCGCCTGCATCTCCGGCAGGTGTTTATGATCCAGCCCCAGGCCGTAGCTCTTGGGGGCGTCCAGCGGCGCCGGACAGGGGCGGGCCGGGCTTTCGTATGCAGCGATCATCTTTTTGCCGCCGCCGCTGTACCCGGATAAGCCGGTGCAGCTGAAGGGATACCCCGGCGGCACCAGCCCCAGCTCCACCAGGGGCCGTGCCAGGGCGATGAAGCCGCTGGCGTAGCAGCCGGGCACGGCCACCCGGCAGGACTGCTGGATGCGCTGCTTTTGCCCCCGCAGCTCCGGGAAGCCGTAGACCCAGCCCGGCGCAGTGCGGAAGGCGGTGGAGGTGTCCAGCACCTTTACATCCGGCCGCAGCAGGGGCAGGATCTCCCGGCTGGCGGCGTCCGGCAGGCAGAGGAACGCCAGGTCTGCACTGTTGATGGCGTCGGCCCGGGCGGTCAGCTCCTTGCGCTGGCTTTCCGGCAGGTGCAGCAGCTGGATCTCGGCCCGGCCTGCCAGCCGGTCGGCGATGCGCAGGCCGGTGGTGCCGGAGGAACCGTCGATGAATACCCGCACGCTCATGCGTTGGCCTCCTCCCAGGCGGCCAGCTGCTCCAGTGCCTGCCGGATCTGGAGCTGGACACTGGCGGCGCAGGGGCCGCCGTAGCTCTGGCGGTCCTCGCAGCAGTGTACCAGGTCGATGGCCTCATAGATATCCGGGGCAAACAGGGGGCTGTACTGCTGGAACTGCTCCAGGGTCAGCTCCTCCAGGGTCTTGTCCTGGGCGATGCAGTCGGCCACCATGCAGCCGGTAAGCTTGTAGGCATCCCGGAAGGGCAGGCCCTTTTTGGTCAGGTAGTCGGCGCAGTCGGTGGCGTTGATAAAGCCCTTGGCTGCGGCACGGCGCATATTTTCCGGCAGAGCCTTCATGGTGTCCAGCATGGGGGTAATGGTGCGCAGGCACAGCTCCAGGGTGTCCACTGCGTCAAAGATGGCCTCCTTGTCCTCCTGCATATCCTTGTTGTAGGCCAGGGGCAGGCCCTTCATCATCACCAGCAGGGTGTTCAGGTCGCCGTAGACCCGCCCGGTCTTGCCCCGGATCAGCTCGGTAACGTCCGGGTTCTTTTTCTGGGGCATGATGGAGGAACCGGTGGTAAAGGCATCGTCCAGCTCGATGAACTTGAACTCCCAGCTGCACCAGAGGATGATCTCCTCCGACAGGCGGGACAGGTGCATCATGCAGGTGGCCATGGCGGCGGTCAGCTCAATGCAGAAATCCCGGTCGGATACGCCGTCCAGGCTGTTGGGGCAGGGGGCGGCAAAGCCTAATTTTTCGGCGGTGAACGCCCGATCCAGCGGGTAGGTGGTGCCGGCCAGTGCGCCGCTGCCCAGGGGACACTGGGCATCCATCCGGGCGGTGGCATCCACGAACCGCTCCAGATCCCGCAGCAGCATCCAGGCGTAGGCCATCAAAGCGTGGCCAAAGGTGATGGGCTGGGCCCGCTGCAGGTGGGTGTAGCCCGGCATGACCGAGGCGGTGTTCTGGGCGGCCTGGCGGCACAGCACCTTGACCAGCTCTGCGATCTGCTGCTGCAGGCCGCAGCTGGCATCCCGCAGGGTCAGCCGGATATCCAGGGCCACCTGGTCGTTGCGGCTGCGGCCGGTGTGCAGCCGCTTGCCGGCATCCCCGATGCGGGCGGTAAGGGTCTGCTCCACAAAGGTATGCACATCCTCGGCGGCGGGGTCGATCTGCAAAGCGCCGCTGGACAGATCGTCCGCAATGGAGGCCAGCCCTTCCAGGATGGCCTGGCAGTCCTCCGGGGAGATGATGCCCTGCTTGGCCAGCATGGTGGCGTGGACGCCGCTGCCCCGCATATCCTGGGCGATCATCCGCTGGTCAAAGCGGATGGAGGAGTTGAAGTCGTTGACCCGGGTATCGACCGCCTTTGCAAAGCGGCCCTTCCATAATTGTTCTGCCATAGCGTTCGTTCCTTTTATCTCGGTGTTGAAAGACCAGCGGCCTTTGGGGGACGCAGGCGGTAAAAACGGCAAAGCCGCCGCAGGGGAAAACTTCCTGCGGCGGTGCCGCCGGCCAGAGCCGGTTCCAAGAGCAGGGCGTGAAAGTGTGAAAACACGCCCTGCGCGGGGGCTGACATGGGGTCAGTGCTGGTCAGGCCAGTTCTTGGACAGCTTTGCCCGCTCCTTGATGGACAGGCCGAACAGATTGATGAACCCGGCTGCGTCGGCCTGGTTGTAGTCCTCGTCCTCGCCAAAGGAGGCAGTCTGCTCGTCGTACAGGGTGTAGGGAGAGCTGACCCCGGCATTGATCATGTTGCCCTTGTAGAGCTTCAGCTTCACATCGCCGGTAACCGTCTGCTCCAGGCTGTCGGCAAAGGCGTCCAGCGCCTGGCGCAGCGGGGTGAACCACTGGCCGTTGTAGACGATGTCGGCGTACTTCTGGGCCAGCTGCGCCTTGAAGTGGGCGCTCTCCTTATCCAGGGTGATGGTCTCCAGCACATTGATGGCCTTGTACAGGATGGCGCCGCCGGGGGTCTCGTAGACGCCGCGGCTCTTCATGCCCACCAGGCGGTTCTCGACGATGTCCAGCAGGCCGATGCCGTTTTTGCCGCCCAGCTCGTTCAGCTTCTCCACCAGCTCCACAGCGCCCAGTTCCTGGCCGTCCACTGCGGTGGGGATGCCCTTTTCAAAGTGGATGGTCACATAGGTGGGCTGGTCCGGTGCCTGCTCCGGGGCTACCCCCAGCTCCAAGAAGCCGGGCTTTGCGTACTGCGGCTCGTTGGCGGGGTTCTCCAGATCCAGGCCCTCGTGGGACAGATGCCACAGGTTCTTGTCCTTGGAGTAGTTGGTCTCCCGGTTGATCTTCAGGGGGATGTTGTGGGCCTCGGCGTAGCTGATCTCCTCGTCCCGGCTCTTGATGTCCCACTCACGCCAGGGGGCGATGATGGCCATGTCCGGGCAGAAGGCTTTCAGGGTCAGCTCAAAACGCACCTGGTCGTTGCCCTTGCCGGTGCAGCCGTGGCAGATGGCGTCGGCCCCTTCCTGGATGGCGATGTCTGCCAAAGCCTTGGCGATGCAGGGGCGGGCAAAGCTGGTGCCCAGCAGGTAGTCCTCGTACTTTGCGCCAAACTTCAGGGTGGGGAAGATGTAGTTCTCCACAAAGTCCTTTTTCAGGTCCAGCACATACAGCTTGGAAGCGCCGGTGGCCTTGGCCTTTTCCTCCAGGCCGTCCAGCTCGGTGCCCTGGCCCACATCGCCGGATACGGCGATGACCTCGCAGTTGTTGTAATTCTCTTTCAGCCAGGGAATGATAATGGAGGTATCCAGACCGCCGGAGTAAGCCAGGACTACTTTTTTGATGTTTTCCTTTTTCATCGTAAACGCTCCTTTTTATACGGTTACACTTTTGTTGTTTTTAGGGGCGGCAGCCGTCCCTGCCGCTGTGTTCGTGGCGTCTGTTTGTTATGATTTTATTATACGCGGAGCGGGTTTTCCGTCAATGCGGAAAACCGCCAAACCTTGCACCGGATTCCAAGGGCTTTTGTGACACTTTGTATGTTTATGCAATAATCAAAGAATATATCCAGTAATATATGCAGCATATTTATACAGCTGCTCTGCTTTTGGGGGCCGGTGCGCACAAAAAATCGGCCTGCGCATCTGCGCAGGCCGATGGGGGAGATCTTGCCGGGGTCAGCGCTGCTCAGCGCCGCCAGCCGGTGCAGTAACGGGCATAATCCCGGTCGGGGGGACGGACGCAGAGCACAAACTCTGCCTCGCCTTGTTCATTGGTGCGGTCCACCACCTTGGTGGGGATGTTCTGGCGGTGGAGCAGCTCCAGCTGGTCGTCCAGCTCTTCCTCAGAGTCAAAGGTGTCCAGCTCCATCCAGTTGGTGAAAAACAGCCACAACCGCTGCAAGCGCTTATTCATGGTCAAGGTCCTCCTTGTTTTCAGGTTCGGCGGGACGGTCCAGCCGGTAGAAAGGGGCGATGGCGTTGGCGTCCCCGTGGCGCACGATGGAATAGGTCACGTCGCAGTAAGGCTGGATGGCGGTGCTCTTTTCCACCGTGGAGATCAGCAGCACCTGCAGCTGCATCCGGCGGAACAGCTCCATCATGGGGCGGATGCGGTCGCTGGTCATCTTGCTGAACGCTTCGTCCAGCAGCACCAGCCGGATGCTGTTCTCGCTCTTTAGATAGATCTGCAGCAGGCTGGCGCAGATGGCCACATAGAAGGGTGCCTGGTTCTCGCCGCCGGAAGAATCCCGGCTCACGCGGGAGAGCAGGGCTTTCTGTCCGGAGACCTGGTTGGTCACCTGGATATCGTAGTCCAGATAGGTGCGGTAGTCCACATAATCGCTCAGGGAGGCGGCTTCGCTGCGCCGTCCGGCCCGGCGTGCCCGGGCGTTTTCGTCCACGTCGGTCATGATCTTTTCCATCAGCGCATCCACCTGCCGCTCGTACAGCGGGTCGGCGGTGGCGGCCAGGTTGTCCAGCGAGTCCTCCGGGGTCATCTGCCGGTTGCCCTTGTCCACGATCACCTGATAGAAGGCGGCCAGCTGGGGGTCCCGGCTGGGGCCAAGCTCAAAGCGGTAGACCTCCTCGCCGTAGCACAGCTGCTCCATGACCCGGTTCAGCTCCCGGAACTGCCGCCGTGCGCTGGAGATGTCGTCCTTCATGCGGAACAAGATGTCCTTGCGGAAGCGGTCCCGGCAGTCCCGCTGGGCCTGTTCCAGCCGGGCGGCGTACCGCTCCAGGTCGATGCGCACAAGGCTGTCGTACTGGGTGCGGTACTGGGCCAGCGCATCCAGCCCCAGGGCAAAGCTGCAGGCATAGCGCTGGTTGTATTGCTGCTGGGCGGGTTCCAGCCGGGCGGCCAGCTCCTGCGCCAGCTCTTGCTCCAGCCGGGGCTGGGCTTTTTCGGCCTGCGCAGCCGCTTTGGCCGGGTTCTGCTCCCCGCCCAGGGCGGTCAGCCGCTGCCGGGACGGCGCTTCCAGCAAAGGCTGTGCGGCAAAGAATTCCGCCGCTTTCCGGGCGCTTTCGTCGGCTTGAAGGGCGCACTGCTCGGCGGATCGCCGGGCGGCATCCAGCTGGCTTTGGGCTACCCGCACGTCGCCGCCGGCCTGTTCCAGGGCGGTGCGGGCGGTCTCCCAGGCGGCCTCCTGTGCGGCGGCTTCCTGGTACAGCTGCTGGACCATGGGGTCCTCCCGGGCTTCGTCGTAGGCGGTACGGGCTGCATCATAGGCGGCCTGTGCCTGCTCCAGGGCAGTGCGGGCGGCAGGCAGCCCGGAGAGTTTATCCAAAGTGCCGCTGCGCATCACCTTTTGGTACTGGTCGTACCCGGCTTTGGCGGCGGTGCGCTCCTCCTGGGCTTGGGTCAGGGCGGCGGCGCAGTCGGTGAGCTGTGCGGTCAGCGCCTCGGCTCTGGCCCGGCGGGCGGTAAGGCCGATGTACCGCTGGGGACGGCGCAGCCGCTCCAGCCGGAAGGGGTGGTGGCGCAGCAGGTCACGGGTGGCGCTGTCCGGGGAGTGCTCCAGGGTGTCCGGGCTGTCGCAGCAGCGGATGCGCCGCAGCAGGGCGTCCGCATACTGGGCCGCCAGGGGATTCTGGCTGGACACCTGGGCGGCCAGGCTGTCCGGCGGCGGTGCGTCCGCTTTGCGGGCGGCGCTGCGGATGCCGGGGCTGTCCAGCAGGCTGATGGGCCCCACCCGGCTGCCCAGGGCCACAAAGGCGCTCTTGGCGGCGGCGTAGTGGGCCGGCGGTACCAGGATGTCGAACCGGCGGTCTCCCAGGCAGGCTTCTACACAGTCCTGCCAGCTCTCATCCTCCACGGTCAGCAGCTCGCAGAAGATCTTGGCATCCGGCTGCATCCCCCGGCTGGTCAGCTCGGCGTTGACGGCATCCCGCACCTTGGTGGCGGCATCCTCGTGGGGGTAGACCCATTTGCCGCCGGACACGGCAGCCAGCTCCTCCCGCAGCAGCTGCTGCTGTGCGGTCAGGTCGGCGGCTTTTTGCCGGGCGGCAAAATACTGCTGTTCCAGGGGCTTTTCGGCCTGTTCCAACCCGGTGCGCAGGGCGTCCAGCTGCTCCGGCTCCAAAGCGGCGGGCAGAGTGTCCGGTGCTGCGCCGCTGCGCCGCAGGCTGGCGGCCAGGTTCTCCACCCGGCGGGCGGCCGTCTCCAACGATTCTGCGGTGCGGGCGGCCTGGTCCAGGGCGGTCTTTTTCCGGGCCATCGCCTCAGCCAGGGCGTCCAGCGCCTGGGCGGTATCGTCACCGGCCCGGCTGTGGGCCGCCAGATAGGCCCGCCGGGCCTGGGTCTCTGCGTCCCGGGCGGCGGCATGGGCGGCCTGCGCCTGTGCAAGGCGGGCTTCGGCACGGGTCCGCTGTGCGGCGGCGGCAGCACCGGCCTGGGCATCCGCGGCCGCCCGTCCGGCCAGGGCGGCGCCCCGGTTGATCTGGATCTCCCGCTGCTTGGCTTCTGCTTCAGCACCGGCCTGGACGATCTGTTCCAGAGCATCGGCCCGGGCCTGGGCCTCTGCCAGCACGCCGTGCAGGTTCTCCAGCTCCAGCCGGTCGCCCTGGAGCGCTTCCAGGTCCAGCTGGGGCTGGGGCAGCACATATTGATACAAAAATTCTCGGAAATTGGGGATGCCCAGCGGACTGGACGCCCGGCCAATGCCCAAAGCCCGGCAGATGCGGTCCCGTGCTTCGCCGGGGCTGCGGGTGTAGCTCAGCCGTCCCTCTGCGGGGTGGAAATCTTCCCGGGCGGTGGGGGCGCCGGTGGCTTTGTCCAAAAAGGGCAGCTGCTCCAGCGTGCAGCCCCGGTCAGAGACATACCAGGTCTGGTCGCCGGGGCGCAGCTCCTGATGGGGGCTTTCGGACTCCACCCGGGCGGCGATGACAAAGGGGGCGCGGGCGGTGCCGTCCCAGAACTCGGCGCCGATATAGGCCACCGTGCGTCCCGGGCGGCGGTAAGCGTCCTCGCCGCGCTGCTTGGCGTGCACCGACCCCTGCAGGGTGCGGCCGCTTTTTTTGTTGCCCAGGGCGTTGAAGCTGCGGCTGGCGGTAAGACAGTAGCGGATGGCATCCAGGATGGTGGTCTTGCCCACGGCGTTCACACCGATCATGTAGGTGAGACGGGCGCAGTCAAAGGTGACGTTTTCAAAGTTGTGCCAGTTGATCAGGCGCAGACGTTTCAGCTCGATCATTCTTCTCCCTCCGGGGCCGTGTCCGGCCGCTCATACAGCCCAAGCTGGGTGCGGGTGCGTTCCACCTCGGCAGCGGCCTCGGCCAGGGCGGCATCCGGCAGGGCCAGCAGCACCGTGGGGTAGACCTCGATCCGGCTGGACAGCCCGCTGGGGCGGCCGATGGGCCGGGCCAGGTTGTAGCGGCGCAGGGTGCGCAGCAGTTTTTCCAGGGCAGGGGGGTCCAGACGGCGGGGCAGGTTCATTTTTTGCAGCTCGGCCTGCACCTCCTCTACCGTCACCAGCACCTGTTCGGCAGCGGTATCCAGGCTTTCGCGCTTTTGCAGGTAGAGCAAACGCAGTACTAAAAGTAGTATGCTCTCGTATTTCAACAATCTGGCCTGGCTGCCCTCGTGCTCGTTCACCAGAGCAGCGGCCTGCAAGGGGGCCGGGTACAGCACCACCCGATAGCCAAGCGGGGCAAAGACCGCCCGCACCTGGTCCAGGTGATCCTGGATGTACAGGTAGTCGGCCCGCTGATCCTCCACGCTGCCCAGTACAAAACAATGGTTCAGCAGGTAGTTGGCGGCGTGTTCCAGCATTGCATCAGTCGTCATCTTGTTCCTCCTTGCGCCTTGTCAGCAGAAAATCCTCAAACCGGAAGCCCGCCTGCTGCACCCACACCCCCAGGGGCTGCACCTCGTAGCAGCGCCGGGGCGAGCGGGAATAGGTGTGCAGGCCGATGATCCGGGCAAAGTCACCGGGGTTTTCCTGGGCAAGGACGCTGGCGGCCACCTCCCGTCGGGCGGCCAGTGCCCGGCGTGCCAAAGCGTCCACGTTCTCCTCGGTAACAGCACAGCGGGCGTAGTCCAGCAAAAGCTGCTGCTCTTTGGCCAGCTGCACGGGGTCCAGGCTGCCGTCCGCCACCGGCTCCAGCGGGGCGGGGGTGCGCTGCGCCGCCGGGGGGTACAG
>Peterbilt_p1__coassemble_535_pt1 | contig 21103 bp, 20 predicted proteins | sample Peterbilt_p1__metabat2_high_PE_022 | metagenome-assembled genome bin Peterbilt_p1 | reverse complement strand
TCGTAACGGGCATCAAAGCGATCCACGTTCATGTCCACCGTACGGGTGTCCACGGTGACCTGATCCCGGCGCACCGACACAGACTGAGCCGGCTCTGCAGAAGCCTTTGCGCCGGTCTGGCGTGCCAGCTCGCTGAGCGAAACGGTCTTTTCCTCCCGCTTCTTATGGGGCTCGGCCTTCTTCTCCTGGCGCTTGGGCTGATTTTTATCCTCAGCAGGCTTATCTGCCTTGGCCTGGGGTGCAGCCTGCTTCTTGGCGGCAGGCTTCTGCTCAGCCTTGGGGGCCTTGCCGCTGGACAGGTAATCGTCCAGGCTCAGCTCTGCATTGTCCCGGCTGAACTTCTCCATCAGGTAATTCAGCTCGTTCTCTTCCAGGTTGGAGCTGCTCTTCTTGCCCTGGGCGCCCATGGCAGCCAGCTCATCCAGCACCTTCTTGGTGGGCATCTTCAGGTCCTTTGCAAAATCACTCACTCTATATTTTACGGTCATTCGCTCATATCCTCCTCTTGTTCCGTTGCTCCGCAGGCCGCCAGGCGGTCAAAGCAGAGCTTTGCGAGGTTGCGGTCGGTCACGGCGTACACCGCCACGGCCCGGTGGGTGATATCCGCCAGCTGCTGCTGTGTCAGCGGCATCTGGAACACGTCCACCAGTTCTTCCACGGCATAACGCAGCCGCTGTGCGGTCTTGGGGCTGATATCGGACGCCGTCATCACGATCCAGGCCTTGCCCTTGACAACGGCCTCCTCTACGGCATCAAAGCCCATGGTCAATGCACCGGCCTTGCGGCACAGGCTGACCGCCTGGTACAATGCCCGCTCCGGGGACAATGCGGGTTTCTGCGGCTGCTGTTTAGCCATGCTGGGCCCCCTCTCCTGCGCTGGCCAGCTCTGCTGCCAGCGCATCGTATACTTCGGCGGGCACCGGCTGCTCAAAGCAGCGCTCCAGCGCCTTTTTCTTTTTTGCCTTTGTCAGGCAGTCCGGGCTTGGGCAGAGGTATGCCCCGCGGCCGGGCTTTTTGCCCACCAGGTCGATGCTGATCTCCCCCGTAGGGGCACGCACCACCCGCACCAGCTCCTTTTTGGGGCGGCTGGTCATGCATCCAATGCACTGCCGGGCCGGGATCTTCTTTTGTGCCATCCGGTTTCCCTCCTTCAGCGATGGTCCTCTGGGCGGATTTACTGCTCAGCGGCAGGCTGTGCGGCGGGCTCTTCCTCACCGTAGTAGCCGCTCTCGGGACGGATGTCGATGTTGTAACCGGTCAGGCGGGCGCACAGGCGGGCGTTCTGACCCTTATTGCCAATGGCCAGGCTCAGCTGCTGATCCGGCACAGTGACACGGCAGGAGCGGGTCTCGCCAGGCAGCAGCTCCACCTTGACCACCTTGGCCGGGCTGAGGGCTGCGGAGATGAACTCTGCCACATCCTCGCTCCACTTGACGATATCGATCTTCTCGCCGCCCAGCTTTTCCACCACAGCAGCCACACGGTCGCCGTGGGGGCCGATGCAGGCAGAAACAGGGTTGACGTTGGGGTCCTTGGACCAAACGGCCATCTTGGTACGGGCGCCGGCTTCGCGGCTGATGGCCTTGACTTCCACCGTGCCGTCAAAGATCTCCGGCACTTCCAGCTCAAACAGGCGCTTGACCAGGCCCGGGTGGGTGCGGCTGATCATGACACGGGCGCCCCGCTCGCCGCTGACCACGTCCACGATGTAGACCTGCAGCAGCTGGCCCTCAGTGTACACCTCGCCGGGCACCTGCTCGTTCCGGGGCAGGATGGCCTCGCCGCCCTTGCCCAGGTCCACAGCCACGATGCCGCGCTCCGGGTCCACACGGGTAACGGTGGCCTGGACGATATCATGTGCCTTGGACTGGATCTCGCTGAGCTGCTGGCTGCGCTCGGCCTCGCGGATGCCCTGGCGGATCACATGCTTTGCGGTCTGGGCAGCAATGCGGCCAAAATCTCTGGTCTTGAGGGGGGTCACCATACGCATACCAGCCTGGTAGGTCTTGCGGATGTTCTGGGCCTCGCTCTCCGGCACCTGGGTGTGCTCATCCACCCACTCATCGTCCGGGACGATATCCTGCACCAGGGAGACGTTGAACTTGCCGCTGGTGGGATCGATCTCCACCAGAACATTGTCGTCCTCCACCTCGTAGTTCTTCTTCACTGCAATGACGATCGCGGCCTGGATCTTATCGATCAGGTACTCAGCGGTGATGCCGCGCTCGTGCTCCAGCAACGAAAGCGCCTCAAAAAATTCGGTATTGGCTGCCATTTCGGTTTCCTCCTGATTTATAGGTCTTGTCTATACTTGTATGTGGGAGATCAATCAAACAGGTCTTCATCATCACACAGGCGCACCGCGCTGGCGGCAGAAGCCTCGAACTGGACCGGCCCAGCCGGGGTGTCCAGGGTGACCAGGTTCCCTTCCCGGCTTTGCAGGATGCCCGCAAACTCCCGCACTCCATCGGCATTGGGGCGGATCAGTTTAACGCTGATCTTCTGCCCTGCCAGCTGTGCATAGTGCTCCGGCCGGGTGAGCTTGCGGCCCAGCCCCGGGCTGCCCACTTCCAGATAGTAGCTCTGGCTGATGGGGTCAGCCTCATCCAGGATGGGGTCCAGGGCGTGGGACACCTCAGCGCAGGTATCCGTATCCATCATGCCATCCCGGTCGATCAGCACCCGGAGAAACCAGTCCGGCCCTTCCTTTTCAAACACCACGTCCCACAGACGCAGGCCCATGCCCTCCACGACCGGGCGGACCAGCGCCTCCACTCTCTGGGCGGTATTGCCGCCAGACGGTTTCGCCATAGATAAAAACCTCCAAACAAACAAGAAAAGCGGACCTTGCGGCCCACTTTCCAATGAAACTATCACGTACAAATAGAATATACCACAACTGCGCGAAATATGCAAGCTTTTCCGCAAAAGAGATGGTGGTCAGCCGCTTTTCTCCGGCTTTTTGCAGCGTCCTCCCGCTCTGTCCGGCAAAAGAGCGCACCGCCGCAAAAAAGCACAGGCGTACTGTGCATACGCCTGTGCTTCCGATCCAAAGGTGTTTTTTACAGAGCCCAAACGCCGTCCTTGAACAGCTGGACGGTGCGTCCATCCCGGCACAGACCGGTGATCTGGGTATCCTCTGCGCCCACCATCACATCCTCATGGAGGGCAGACTGGTTCATGCCGCGGGCCAGCAGCTCTTCCTTGGTCAGCTGGGTGCCGCCCACGGTGGTGCCGGGATAGCTGGCGCCAAATGCAATGTGGCAGGCAGCATTCTCGTCAAACAGCGTGTTATAGAACAGCGCGCCGGAGCGGTTGATGGGGCTGGAGGCAGGCACCAGAGCCACCTCGCCGATGTGGCGTGCGCCCTCGTCGGTGTCCAGCAGCTGGCCCAGCAGCTCGGCGTTCTTCTCTGCGCCGTGCTCGATGACCTTGCCATCCTTGAAGGTGACGTGGAAACCCTCAATCAGCTGGCCATTGAACACATACGGCTTGGTGCCGTAAACGATGCCGTCCACCTTATCTTTATGGGGTGCGGTGAACACTTCCTCGGTGGGGATGTTGGGCAGGAAGATGGTCCCCTTCTCGTTCTTGCTGCCAGCGCTCTCCCATACGGCGCCTTCGGCCAGACCCACCGTGAGGTCGGTGCCGTTGGAGCTGGTGAAGTGGACGCTGACCAGATCAAACTCGTTCATCTTACGGCTGATCTCCTCCAAGCGGTCCAGATGTGCCTGCCAGGCAGTGACCGGCTCGCCGCCGGTGACACGGCACACATCAAAGATCAGCTTCCACAGCTTCTCGATGGCCTCGTCCTCCGGCAGGTCGGGGAAGATCTTTTTGGCCCAAGCCGGAGAGGGCATGGCTGCAATAGACCACTGCACCCGGTCGTTCATGGTGTACTCCCGCCAGGGGGCCATGTAGCGGCGGCTGGCCGCACCCACACGGCTGACCTTGCCTGCATCCAGCCCGGCGTAGACCTCCGGGTCATCTGCCAGCAGGTGCAGCACACAAATGCCGCCCTCACTCTCGGCATAGTCCAGGTAGCGGCGCAGCTGCCAGGGCTGGAAGTCGGTCAGGGCTTCCTCCGTGCCCAGCTCCATCCGGGCGCGGGAAACGGCGTGGTCGCTCCAGTTGACCTGCACGTCCTTTGCGCCGGCAGCGTAGGCGCTGCGGACGCACAGCCGTGCCAGAGGCGCTGCCTCCAGCGGGCAGTTGATGATCAGAGTCTGACCCGGCTGGACATTGACGCCCACCCGGACCACAAAATCCGCGTACTTCTCCAAGAGAACAGCAAAATTTTCCATGTTTATCCCTTTCTGCCGCAGCAGGTCTGCGGCGAAGCAGTATTTTTACCTTATAAGTATACCCGCAAACACAGCTTCTGTCTATGGGCGGCGGCATTCTCTGCCCGGTAAAAATAAAAAACCAGGTGCGCGGGTTTTCCCAAACGCACCTGGAAGCGAACTATTCTGCTGCGCCCTGCGCCAAAAACTTTTTCAGCTCTGGTGCGGCTGCGGACGGAAGGTGATCTCGCCCGTTGCGCTGTCCATGCCGTCCACGATGGCCAGGCTCTCCAGCTGGATGCCCTTGCTGCGGATCAGCTCACCGCCCTGCTGGAATCCCTTTTCAATGGCGATGCCGATGCCCTCCACCGTAGCGCCTGCTTCCGAAGCCAGCTCCAGCAGACCCATCAGGGCACAGCCGTTGGCCAAAAAGTCGTCTATGATCAGGACATGGTCCTCCGGCGTGAGGAACTTTTTGGACACGATGACGTTGTACACCTTTTTATGGGTGAAGGACTCGATCTTGGTCTCGTAGTTATTGTAGTCCAGGTTGATGCTCATGGATTTTTTTGCAAACACCACCGGCACATCCAGTTCGCTGGCCACAACAGCCGCAATGCCGATGCCGCTGGCCTCGATGGTCAGCACCTTGTTGATGGGTTTGCCGGCAAACAGCCGCTTCCACTCCCGTGCCATCTCCCGGAACAGGGGGATATCCATCTGATGATTGATAAAGCTGTCCACCTTCAGCACATTGCCCTCGCGGACGATCCCGTCTTTACGGATACGCTCTTCCAGCAGTTTCATGGACTCTCTATTCCTCCAAACCTGTGTTTTTTGGGTGCGATCTATATTTCGACAAGTATAACGGATTCGCCCCCGGTTTTGCAATGTCTTTTTGTGCTGAATTTTGGATGGATTCTGCACACATTTTCAGCCTGCCAACACAAAAAGAGCCAAGTATAGCCCCCGTAGAAAGAAAAGGCCGTGTTTTTTTTGCAGGCACCGTGTGGCGCTCCGTCTTTTTTTCTTGTCAGAAAGAAGGCACCTCCCATTTTTTTCGCAGAGACGGGCTTTCCGGCGGTTTTCTCTTGTACTTTCCATATTTTTGTGTATACTTGGAGGCAAGCACCCTTGGCACAGCGCCTGCTTTGGAGCAGGGCAGCCATCGGGCTTTTGGAGGACAAGAAGGAGATCAGTATGAAGACAGGCTTGATTTTGGAAGGCGGCGCCATGCGGGGGATGTTTACCGCAGGCGTGCTGGACGTACTGATGGAGCACGGCATCACAGTAGACGGTGCCATTGGCGTGTCGGCTGGGGCGGTGTTTGGCTGCAATTACAAATCCCAGCAGGCAGGCCGCACGATCCGCTATAACACCGCCTATTGCGCCGACAAGCGGTATGCCAGCTTTCGCAACTGGGTCCACACCGGCAATCTGTACAGCGAGCAGTTCTGCTACCATGACATCCCGGAAAAATTGGACCCCTTTGACCAGAAGGTATTCCAGCAAAATCCCATGGACTTTTTTGTAGTGTGCACCGACCTGCGCACCGGCGACCCCATTTATCACAAATGCCGCACCGGCGATGCCGAAGATGTGCGCTGGATGGAGGCTTCCGCCTCTATGCCGCTGGCTGCCAAGCCTGTGCGCATCGGACACTATGCCCTGCTGGACGGCGGCATTGCGGACTCGATCCCTGTGCGCTTTTTTGAGTCCATCGGCTACCGGCGCAACCTGGTGGTGCTGACCCAGCCTAAGGGCTATGTAAAAAAGAAGAACAAGTTCCTGCCCGCCATCCGGGCACGGTATTTCCGCTATCCTGCTTTTCTGGATGCCGTGGCCGACCGGCACGAACGATACAACGAGACCCTTTCTTACCTGTCCATGCTGGAACAGGCCGGGCAGGATTATGTGATCCGCCCCCCGATCCCGCTGGAGATCGGCGCGATGGAGCGGGACCCCGTCCAGCTGCGCCGTGTCTACGACACCGGCCGCGCCGTTGCGGAAAATCAGATCCAGAAGATCCAGGCATTCCTGTCCGGGGTCAAGGCGGCGCCCGAAGTCTGATGTCGTCTGTCTGAAAAGCAGTCCGGCGTTTTTCCCCCAGCAAAACATAAAACACAGCGGGCCGGTGCAGTCCTTCAAAACTGCACCGGCCCGCTGTTCTTTTTTATTTCGGACGCAGGGTGCGCCCCATTAAAAGGCTCAGTCCTTTTTGCCAGTGATCTTTCCCAGCAGCATCACAGCCAGGATGATCATGCCAATGACCAGGAAGATGCCCACCATGCCAATGGCCATAATGGGGAGGGTGGTGGCCCAAGATGAAAGATTCAGCATTGCAATATCCCTCCTATCAAGCGCCCATCAGGGTCAGGATCAAGCCGCCGGCAATGACCGAGGCGATCTGGCCGGAAACATTGACGCTGATCGAATACATGAGCAGGAAGTTCTGGTTGTCCTCTTCCAGGCCCATCTTGTTGACCACACGGCCGCTCATGGGGAAAGCAGAGATGCCCGCTGCACCGATCATGGGGTTCAGCTTCTTCTCTGCCGGCAGGAACAGGTTCAGCAGCTTTGCAAACAGCACGCCGCCCACCGTATCGAACACGAACGCCACCAGGCCCAGCGCCAGGATCAGCAGGGTGTCCGGCCGGACGAACTTGTCTGCCGTCATCTGCCCGGCCACAGTCAGGCCCAGCACGATGGTGATCAGGTTTGCCAGAACGTTCTGCGCCGTCTCGCTCAGAGAGTTCAGCACGCCGCACTCCCGCAGCAGGTTGCCGAACATCAAAAAGCCTACCAGCGCCACGCTGGCCGGTGCCACCAGACCAGCGATCACAGTGACCACGATGGGGAACAGGATCTTGGTGGTCTGGGTGACGCTGCTCTTCTGGTAAGGCATACGGATCATGCGCTCTTTTTTGGTGGTGACCATCCGGATGACCGGGGGCTGAACGATGGGCACCAGCGCCATGTAGCTGTATGCCGCCACCATGATCGCACCCAGATACTTGGAACCCAGGGTGTTGGCCACAAAAATAGCGGTGGGGCCGTCCGCTGCGCCGATGATGGCGATGGAGGCTGCATCCTTCAGATCAAAAATGAAGCCTGCCAGGAAGAAGGTGAAGAAGATGCCGAACTGTGCCGCAGCGCCGAACAGCATCAGCCAAGGTTTTTCCAGCAGGGGGCCAAAGTCGATCATCGCGCCGATGCCGATGAACAGCAGCAGCGGGAACAGCTCGTTTGCCATGCCCGCCTCAAACAGCGCCGTGATGGGGCCTTCTGTCTCTCCCTGGGTGATAGCGCCCGACATAGGCAGGTTGACCAGGATCGCACCAAAGCCCATGGGCAGCAGCAGGCTGGGCTCCATCTTTTTAACGATGGCCAGGTAGATCAGCAATGCGCCGACCGCCCACATGACCACCATCTGCCAGGTCAGGTTCCCAAAGTTGGAGAACAAGCTGGCGAAGGTCTCGAGAAAATTCATAGTGTTTTGACTACCTCCTGACGTTCCATTCCAAATAATAGGCGGAGAGAAAGCCCTGTTTCCTCTCACAAAAAAAGACTTCTACCACAGCGCCAACGGCCGTGATAAAAGTCTCAAGCGAGGGCATGGCGTCGGGCTTTTTGCCGGGATGACGCCGCCATGCAGCGCACCGCCCGCAGCGGCGCACCCTTTACTCCCCTTTATCCACGGATGCTATTTTAGCAAAAGGGTGCGCGCCCTGTCAACCCCGCCCGGAAAAGAAAATCAAAAAAAGAGTTGACAAACTCCATCTTTGATGGTAATATATACAGGCGGTCAGCGATGACCACACAATAGAATATGGGCGTGTTCCCGAGTGGCCAATGGGGACAGACTGTAAATCTGCTGCTTTCAGCTTCGGTGGTTCGAATCCACCCGCGCCCACCAAAAAGACCAGCGTAGAAAATACGCTGGTCTTTTTTCTTTTGCAAAAACCCAAAGTCACACCCTCGCGGGTGGATTCGAACAGCTGCGGCCCGGCGCTTGCGTCCCGCCGGGCAAAAAAGCCCCGGTGGGGCTTTTTTAGCAGCGCGGCTCGCCGAGCCACCCGCGCCCACCAAAAATCTGCGACACCGCCCGTGCCGGACCCTCTCCGTCATTTCGCAAGCGAAATGCCACCTCTCCCGAAGGGCGAGGCTTTGGCAGTGCGGAAAGGTCTCCTTGCCTTTATAAAGATCTCCCCGCACTGCATCCACACCACTGCCAAGGTTACAGCTGTTTGTTATATAAAGAAAACCACCCGCAAAACGGGTGGTTTTCTTTATATAACAAAGCAGAGACGGTGCAAGACCGTCTCTGCCAGATGTTTTATACAGCGAAGCCTGGGGCAATGCCAGAAAAGGCTCAGCCCTCGATCAGGCTCTTGCCGGTCATCTCAGCGGGGACAGGCAGGCCCACATAGGGCAGCATGGTGGGGGCGATATCGGCCAGGCAGCCGCCTTCACGCAGCTTGACATCCCCGCAGCCAATGGCCACAAAGGGCACCACGTTGGTGGTATGGGCGGTGAAGGGGGTGCCGTCCGGGTTTGCCATCTTCTCCGCATTGCCATGGTCAGCCGTGAGGAAAGCGCAGCCGCCTGCGGCCAGAACTGCCTCTACCACTTCCTTGACGGCGGCATCCACAGCCTCCACAGCCTTGACGGCGGCATCGTACACACCGGTGTGGCCCACCATATCGCAGTTGGCAAAGTTCAGGATGATCACATCATACTTGCCGCTCTCGATCCGGCGCTTGCACTCATCGGCCACCTCGGGGGCGCTCATCTGAGGCTTCAGGTCGTAGGTGGGCACGTCCTTCGGGCTGGGGATCACCACGCGGTCCTCGCCGGGATAGGGTGCCTCCACACCGCCATTGAAGAAGAAGGTGACGTGTGCATACTTCTCGGTCTCTGCAATGCGCAGCTGGGTCTTGCCGTTCTTGGACAGGTACTCGCCCAGCACGTTGGTCAGCTCCACCGGCGGGTAAGCAACTTCGCAGTTGGGCATGGTGGCGTCGTACTCTGCCATGCAGACGTAATGCACCTGCTTGCGGCCGCCCCGGCGCTCAAAGCCGGTAAAGGCATCGTCGCAGAAGATGCGGGTCATCTGACGGGCACGGTCAGGGCGGAAGTTCATGAAGATGACGGTATCGCCATCCTCCACACGGCCGCCCTCGCAGGTGACGCAGGGCACTACGAACTCATCGGTCACATCCGCTGCGTAGGAAGCCTCAATGGCCTGCTGTGCATCGGCATAGCGGGGGCCTTCGCCGTAGACAAAGGCAGCGTAGGCTTTCTCCTCGCGGTCCCAGTTGTTGTCACGGTCCATGGCGTAGTAGCGGCCGCTGACGCTGGCGATCTGGCCCAGGCCCAGCTCGTCCAGCTTTGCCTGCAGATCTGCCAAAAAGCCCTTGCCGGAGTGGGGGTCGGTATCACGGCCATCCATGATGCAGTGCAGGTAGACCTGCTTTGCGCCCATGTGCTTTGCCATCTCCAGCACGCCAAACCAATGCTCGGCATGGCTGTGGACACCGCCGGTGCCCACCAGGCCCATCAGGTGGATGGCCTTGCCTGCATCGATAGCAGCCTGCATATTGCGCACCAGCACCGGGTTTTTCAGCATCTCACCGTCCTGGATGGACTTGGTGATCAGGGTCAGCTGCTGGTAAACGATGCGGCCCGCGCCCATATTGGTGTGGCCCACCTCGGAGTTGCCCATCTGCCCATCCGGCAGGCCCACGGCCATGCCGGAGGCGTCGATGGTGGTCATGGGGTAATCCTGCATCAGGTGATCCAGGTAGGGCTTGCGGGCGGCGGTCACTGCGTTGCCCGCAGTCTGGCTGGGGGTCCAGCCAAAGCCGTCCATAATGCAGAGAAGAACGGGTCTCTTAGACATAAAAGTTTGCTCCTTTTTGTAAAAAACGAATCAGCCCTTAGAGGCTGCGTTGACGATGACAGCAAAATCCGCTGCCTTCAGGGATGCGCCGCCGATCAGGCCGCCATCCACATCCTGCTTGCTCAGCAGCTCCTCGCAGTTCTTTGCGTTCATGCTGCCGCCATACTGGACGGTGGTGGCCTGCGCCACAGCGTCGCCGTACAGCTCGCCGATCACCTTGCGGATCTGGGCGCAGACTTCCTGTGCCTGGTCAGCGGTAGCGGTCTTGCCGGTGCCAATGGCCCACACAGGCTCATAGGCGATGACCACGTTGGCCATCTGCTCAGCGGTCACATCCCGCAGGGCGATCTTGGTCTGCATACGCACCAGCTCCTCGGTCACGCCCTCTTCCCGCTGCTGCAGGCTCTCGCCCACGCAGACGATGGCCTTGAGGCCGGCGTTCAGGGCGGCCAGCGTGCGCTTGTTCACGGTCTGGTCGGTCTCTGCAAAGTACTGGCGGCGCTCGGAGTGGCCAACAATGACGTACTCCACGCCCAGATCCACCAGCATAGCAGCGCTGATCTCACCGGTAAAGGCGCCGGAAGCCTCAAAGTGGACGTTCTCTGCGCCCACATGGATATTGGTACCCTTGGTCTTGGCCACAGCGGTCACCAGGTCGGTATAGGGGGTGCAGATGACCACCTCGCAGGATGCATCCTGCACGGCGGGGATCAGCTCGTCTACCAGCTGGGCGGCCTCGGTAGCGGTCTTGTTCATCTTCCAGTTGCCTGCAATAATAGCCTTGCGCTTTGCCTTATCCATGATACTTTCTCCTTTTTTCCATTCTTATCAAAAAAGGTGCGGCGGCGCAACAGCCGCCGCACCCGTGGATGCTGGGGGTTAACTTATGCGTTCTGGATCACAGCGATACCAGGCAGCTCCTTGCCCTCCAGATACTCCAGAGAAGCGCCGCCGCCAGTGGAGATGTGGGTCATCTTGTCGCCCAGACCCATCTGCTGGACAGCTGCTGCGCTGTCGCCGCCGCCGATCACAGTGGTAGCCTCGCTCTCAGCCATAGCCTTTGCCACAGCCAGGGTGCCGGCTGCCAGGGTGGGGTTCTCGAACACGCCCATGGGGCCGTTCCACACAACGGTCTTGGATGCCTTAACAGCATCTGCAAACAGCTTCATGGTCTCGGGGCCGATGTCGCAGCCCTCCATGTCTGCGGGGATCTGGGTCACGGGCAGGATCTTGGTCTCCACCGGTGCATCGATGGGATCCGGGAAGTTTGCCACGCAAGCGGTATCCACCGGCAGCAGCAGCTTGACGCCCTTTGCCTCTGCCTTTGCCATCATCTCCTTGCAGTAGTCCAGCTTGGAGTCATCGCACAGGCTCTTGCCGACCTCATAGCCCTGCGCCTTGACAAAGGTGTAGGCCATGCCGCCGCCGATGATCAGGGTGTCCACCTTCTCCAGCAGGTTGGAGATGACGTTCAGCTTATCCGCAACCTTTGCACCGCCCAGGATGGCAGTGAAGGGACGGACGGGGTCGTTGACAGCGTTGCCCAGGTACTTGATCTCCTTCTCCATCAGGTAACCAACAGCGGTATCCTTGATGTAGTCGGTGACACCAGCAGTGGAGCAGTGAGCGCGATGGCAGCTGCCGAAAGCGTCATCCACATATGCATCTGCCAGGGAAGCCAGCTCCTGAGAGAACTCAGGCAGGTTCTTGGTCTCTTCCTTGCGGAAGCGGGTGTTCTGCAGCAGCACCACATCGCCGTTGTTCATGGCAGCTACAGCAGCCTTGGCGTTCTCGCCCACAACGGTATCATCGTTGGCGAACACGACCTGCTTGCCCAGCTTTGCGCTCAGAGCAGCAGCCACCGGCTCGATGCTGAACTTTGCCTCGGGGCCGTTCTTCGGCTTGCCCAGGTGGCTGCACAGGATGACCTTTGCGCCATCGTTGATCAGCTTCTGGATGGTGGGCAGAGCAGCATTGATGCGGTTCTCGTTGGTGATGACGCCGTCCTTCATCGGGACGTTGAAATCGCAGCGGACCAGCACCTTCTTGCCGCAGTAGTTCGCATCGTCGATCGTCTTCTTACCTAAACCCATAGTGATAAACTCCTCTCAAATCATGTATTTCTCTGGTTAGAGTTGTTACTTTGCCGATACTTCTATTATAAACAAATTCCGTGTCTATTGCAAGGACAGCGGATAGATATTTTATTAACAAACATTCCGTTCCATTGCGCGCAAATGTGTCTATTTTGCCGGATGCTCTGCCCCGGCAGCGCAGCTGCACTTTGTAAAGCACGCGGCCAGGCTTTTCTTTGCCAAAAAAGCGGGGCCGCAGACAGGCACATGACCCATCTGCGGCCCCGCCGCTTGGTTTTAAGAGTGCGAGCCTCTCAAGTTACCAGGCAGAGACGCAATTAGCAGTTCTCAGCGAAGTACTTAATGGTGCGGACCATCTGAGAGGTGTAGGAGTTCTCGTTGTCGTACCAAGACACGACCTGGACCTGGTAGGTATCCTCGTCGATCTTAGCGACCATGGTCTGGGTAGCATCGAACAGAGAGCCGTAGCGCATGCCGATGACGTCAGAAGAAACGATCTGATCCTCGTTGTAGCCGAAGGACTCAGAAGCAGCAGCCTTCATAGCAGCGTTGATGGACTCCTTGGTGACGTCCTTGCCCTTGACCACAGCAACCAGGATGGTGGTGGAACCGGTGGGCACGGGCACACGCTGAGCAGAGCCGATCAGCTTGCCGTTCAGCTCGGGGATGACCAGGCCGATGGCCTTAGCAGCGCCGGTGCTGTTGGGAACGATGTTCTGAGCGCCAGCACGAGCACGGCGCAGGTCGCCCTTGCGCTGGGGGCCGTCCAGGATCATCTGGTCGCCGGTGTAAGCGTGGACGGTGGTCATGATGCCGGAAACGATGGGGTAGGTCTTGTTCAGGGTATCAGCCATCGGAGCCAGGCAGTTGGTGGTGCAGGAAGCAGCAGAGATGACCTGATCCTCAGCGGTCAGGGTGTTCTCGTTGACAGAGTAGACGATGGTCTTCAGGTCGTTGCCTGCAGGAGCAGAGATGACGACCTTCTTAGCGCCAGCAGCGATGTGAGCCATGCTCTTCTCCTTGCTGGTGTAGAAGCCGGTGCACTCCAGAACGACGTCAACGTTCAGCTCGCCCCAGGGAGCGTCCTTTGCGTCCTTCACGGCGTAGATCTTGATCTCCTTGCCGTCGACGATGATGGAATCCTCGGTGGACTCGACAGTGTGCTTGCCCTCGCCGATCTTGCCGCAGAAGGAACCCTGAGCGGTGTCGTACTTCAGCAGGTGAGCCAGCATCTTGGGGCTGGTCAGGTCGTTGATTGCGACGACCTCGTAACCCTCAGCATCAAACATCTGACGGAAAGCCAGACGGCCAATACGACCAAAACCATTGATAGCAACTCTAACAGCCATGTTAATATACCTCCTAATGATTCTTACCCTTTAATCGGATAATCACGGTACTTCTATTTTAGACCAAATCCCAAAAAGTTTCAAGTATCTGCCAAAAAATTAACGACTTGTTCTCATACTTTTTTTGTTTTGTACGATTTTGCAGTAAAGGCTGGACGGCTTTTGGGCATTTCAGCCAAGGGAGTCCCGGCTCAGCTGCGGCGTCTCAGGCCTGTAAGCGCCACTGCACCGCCCAGCAGACCGGTGCAGCACAGCTCTGCCGCCCCCAGCAGGTCCAGCAGATCTCCTGTTCCGGTCAAAAGCGACCCCAGCTCCGGCAGCTGCCAGCACAACCCCAGGCAGTATGCCGCCAGCGCTGCGGCGCACAGGCTCCAGCCGTCGGAGGTGCCGGGCAGGTAGACACTGCGGATCAAAGTGGAGGTCAGCACCAGCACGGCCAGCATCTGCCACACCTGCGCAGTGGGGGCCACCCGGTGCCAGCTGGAACTGTTCTCCATAAAGCGGCCCAGCACCTGCATATAGAACACCGCACTGCCAAACACCGCCAGCACCAGCCCCCCCGCCGGGGCATGCCAGTGTCCCCGGCGCAGCCATGCGGCAGCCAGCGCACCCATCCAAGCCGCACACAGCAGCTCCAGCCCGGCCCGCAGCAGCATAAAAACACCGCCGGACAGCCCGGTCAAGGCCAGTCGGCCCAGGCCGCACAGCGCAAAGCAAACACTGCACAGCAGCGCCGCACCGCCCAGCACAGGGCGGCGTCCCAACAGGGCGGCACTGCGCACCGGCGCACGGCGGCCGGCAGCCAGCGCCAGGGCGACAGTCAGCGCCAGCGCTCCATACCGCCACCACACCGACCCTGCGGCACACAGACCGGTAACAGGATCGATACCGCCCAGGGCCAGATCCAGTCCATGACCCAGCCCCAGGGCAACGCCCAGGGCAAAAATGCACAAAACAAAACGATTCATCAGCGTTCCTCTAAAGGTTTATACTTCTGGCGGACACCCAGGTACTTGTAGGCCGGGCGGATGATCCGGTTGGCGAAGAACACCTCCTCCACCCGGTGGGCGCACCAGCCCGGTACACGGGCAATAGCAAACAGCGGCGTATAGATATCCTCGGAGATGCCCAGCATATGGTAGATCAGACCACTGAACAGGTCCACATTCGCGCACACCGGCTTCTGGCTGCCTTTTTCTTCGGCAAAGATGCCGGGGGCCAGCCGCTCGATGCTGCACAGCATATTATACTCCTCTTCATAGCCTTTTTCATAGGCCAGGTGACGGGCACGCTCTTTCAGGATGATCTCACGGGGGTCGCTGACGGTATACACCGCATGCCCCATACCGTAGATCAGGCCGGAGCCATCCCCCGCCTGCTTGCGCAGGATGCGGCGCAGATATTCCCGCACCTCATCGTCATCCTCCGGATTCTCCACGTGCTTGAGGATATTTTCCAGCTGACGGTTCACCATCAGGTTCGCACCGCCGTGTTTGGGGCCTTTCAGCGCGCCGATGGCTGCTGCAATGGCCGAATAGGTGTCCGTGCCGGAGGAGGACAGCACCCGGGAGGTAAAGGTAGAACAGTTGCCGCCGCCATGATCCGCATGGACCAGCAGGCACATATCCAGCAGCTTTGCCTCTTCGTGGGTATATTTCTGATCCGGACGGTAGGTGCTGAGGATGTGCTCCGCTGTGCTCTGGCCGGGCCGGGGCAGGTGGAAGAACATACTCTGCTTATCATAATAGCGGCGCTTCATCTGGTAGGCGTTCACCATCATGGTCGGCATACTGGCGATCAGGTTGATGCTCTGGTTCAGGATATTTTCCAGGCTCAGGTCCTCTGCCCGCTCATCGTAGGAATACAGGCCCAGCACGCAGCGCTGGAGCTTGTTCATGATATTGGGCGAGGGGGCATTCATGGTATCCATGAAGCCATCGGGCAAGGCACGATGCTCCGCCAAAATGTCGCAGAAATCATCCAGCTGACCTTTGGTCGGCAGACTGCCGAACAGCAGCAGCCAGATCACTTCCTCAAACACAAAGCGGTCATTGCGGTAGGCTTCGTCCACGATCTCGTTGATGTTGACCCCCCGGTAGATCAACTTGCCCGGGATGGGCACCACATGGCCCTGCTCATCCTTACGGTAACCTACTACGTCGCACACATTGGTCAGCCCCGCCAGCACGCCGGTGCCATCCGGGTTGCGCAGGCCCCGTTTGACCCCCAGCTTCTCGCTGGTCTCCGGGTCGATGTAGTTGTTGGCGATGTACTCCTCACAGAGGGTCTGCATCGTGATCGGGTCCAGCGAGGCGACCTCTGCCGATTTTGCAGTCATTGGCAATTTCCCCTTTCTTATTTCCAAAATATACTTTCCCTGTCCATCCTCATTGATGGACAGCCCTATCATAGCGCTTTTGGGGAGTAAATTCAAGCAAAATCCCTCTTGCTTTCCCCTCTTTTTCTCAAAAACGTATTTCCGCCATCCTCTTTTGTTCGCCCGATAAACACACTTGCGGTGATTTCCCTTCCGGGGGCGGGATTTTTTCGGTAATGGCCCTGCCTGCAAAAACACCGGTCCGGCGGCATCTGCGCTTTTCTGCCGGAGTGCAGCGGTATACTGCCCCCAACGCAATGCCATCCCGGGGAGGAACTGCCATGAAAAAAGCCTTTTTGCTGTTGTGCGCCGTACTGCTTGTATTGGGCAGCGTACTGCCCCTGGCCGGATACCGGCTTGCTGAGACGGTTTGGGGCCGCGGAGCCGCTGCACCGCCCTCTCCCCCGCCGGAAAGCTCCGAGCCTGCCGCCCCGGAACCAGTGCCGGACAGCGCCCCTGCGCCCAGCACAGCCGATGCAGAGACCTTTCTGCTGACCAACGCCGCCACCGGCGAGGTGTTTTCCCTTTCACGGCGGGACTACCTCATTGGCGCTGTGGCCGCTGAAATGCCGGTGAGCTGGCCGGACGAAGCACTGAAAGCCCAAGCCATTGCCGCCCACAGCTATCTTTTATACTGCCGGGATCACAGCACACAGCCTGAACAGGGCTGGCTTTCGGTAGACCCAGCACGGCGGCAGGGATGCCTGACCGAACCGGTCCTGCGCAGCTACTGGGGCACCGCCTACGACGCCAACTACGCCCGCCTTTCCGCTTTGGTTGACCAGGTGACCACCAAGGTCTTGTATTACGAGGACGCCCCTGCTGGCACCAGCTATTTCGCCATTTCCAATGGACGCACCGAAGCCAGTGAGAATGTCTGGGGTGCGCCTTTGCCCTACTTAGTCCCGGTGGACAGCGCCACCGACCGAACTGCTGAAAATTTCACCTATACCATCACCCTGACAGCGGACCAGATGCAGGCCGCACTGACCGAGACCCTGGGGCTTGCCCCCGACGGCACTCCGCCGGAACGCTGGTTTGGACAGCCAAGCCTTACCGCTTCCGGCTATGTAGCCAGCATCCCCTTGTGGGGGCAGAGCGTCACCGGGCCTGCGCTGCGGCGCTCTCTTGGCCTGCGCAGCGCCTGCTTTGCAATCGAATGGGGGGATGGCAATTTCACGGTCACCACCCAGGGCTATGGCCACGGCGTAGGGTTGAGCCAGTGGGGCGCCAAGGCGCTGGCAGAGCAGGGGGCGTCCTGCCAGGAGATCCTGGCGCATTATTTCCCCCATACCGAGCTGCGGGAGTGACCCCGAAAGAAAAAAGAGACGGCGTTCTGCCGTCTCTTTTTTGTTCTGATTTCAGAAGCTGGTGTTCAGCCAGTCAAACAGCCCCTTCAGCACCGGGGTCTCGGTCTGTTCTGCGGGCTGTGCTTCGGCCTCCTCCTCCGCACGGACCAGTTTTTCACCTTCAGCATCGTGTGCCGACCAATAACTGACCGTGCTGGTCGCAGCGTCCGATACGGTAAACTCGCTCATAAAGCAGAGGGATTGTCCATCCGACTGGGTGACCAGCACCATATAGCTGTAATTGCCGGCCGGCAGCTCTCCAAAGCGGATCTGGCTGTCAATAGCCTTAAAAGACCAGCTGTTGGTCCCCGGCGCAGCAGCAGCGCTCTGCACCGTCTGCCCGGCAGCGTCCAGCACAGCGGCCTCCACCTCTGTAAGGACCGTGCCAGGGGCTGCCCCCACCGTACCGGTCAGGGAAACACCCTTGCCCTGGCGCACATTTTCCGGATAGCGCATCCCCACCAGACGCAGGCCGTCCCCCGTAGAAGTCAGGCCATTTTGATCCGCACTGACGAACCAATAGCAGGAGATGCCCCCCAGGGATACCCGCGCCTGCGACAGCGGGATACGCCCCTGCGAAACACTGCCCGCCGGGTCTGCACAGTAGAACACACCATCGGTGTAATCGGTCAGCAGCACTGCATGGGGACGGGTACGGTCATACGCCACGATCCCTTCCGGATGCTGCGCCAAAAGATCGATCAAGGTTTGGGTCTTTTGGGCTGTATCCCGGGGCAGGACGGAGTATCCCACCTGCATTGCATTGTATGTAAAGTTATGGGCCAATCCACCGGACCAGGCCGAAGAACGGACACTGTTCTCGGTAACATCAAACCAATCTTCCAAGCCATCCATATAAGCCCGGCGGCGCAGCATCATAGCTGCAGAAGCCAGCGTACAGGTCCCGCCCTGGCTCTGCTTAAAGTAGAACCCGGCATCCACATTCAGGCTGACCGCCAACGCAGCGGGCAGACAGTTGAACATAAAAAACAGCGACAGCAGCAACGCTGCAAGCCGCCGGGCGGGGTGCTTAGGTTCGGTTTCCATGGGCAGGGGCCCTCCTTTTTTGAGCACAGCTTCAATGCGGTCTCATATTTCCGCAGTAAAGTATACCAGTTTGTTACCACATTGTAAACATTCCGTTCACATTTTCCTCAATATTTACACTTTTGCGCAATAGTTCTAGTGCAATTTGCACAGTTCATTTTCTTTCTTCTGTGTAAATTGCGAAAGTCCGAACTTTTTTCCCGCTTGCAAATGCCCCTGTTTTGCTGTATCCGCTGCCGTTTCCGGCACACCCCTTGCATACAAACAAAAAAAAAGACACACCCCGAAAGGTGTGTCTTTTGGTCGGAGCAGCGGGATTTGAACCCACGGCCTCCTCGTCCCGAACGAGGCGCGCTACCAACTGCGCTATGCCCCGAAAATACCGCAGCTTGTTCGGCTGCGGTTTTTGGTTGGGGATGAGAGAATCGAACTCCCACAAGTAGAGTCAGAGTCTACCGCACTACCACTATGCAAATCCCCATTATTCAGGTGTCAGGCGGGCGTTGCTCGCTGCTGACAGGGGATATTATACTACCCAGGGCAGGGTTTGTCAACTGTTTTTTTGAATTTTTTCAAAAAAGTCTCGCACCCCATTCCACTGCACGCAGGCAAGCAAAATTTTGTTCTTTCTTCGTCTTGACACTCGCCTTTTTTGGGAATACTCTTATAGTGTTACAGCACCTGCTGACCATGCAGGCACACACGGCCCCCCTGGGCATACGCTGGCCCCCCTGCATCTGCCCGGCGGGAGACAAATACGAAAAGAGGGACCCACATTGAAAAAACGAGTTGGCATCCTGACCTCCGGCGGCGACTGCCCGGGCTTGAACGCCACCATCCGCGGCGTGGCCAAAGCGCTGTATGCACGCATGGGCGACAGCATTGAGATCGTTGGCATCCTGAACGGTTATCACGGCCTGATCAACGGTGACTATAAAGAGATGTGCGAGGACGATTTCCGAGGCATCCTGACGTTAGGCGGCACCATCCTGGGCACCAAACGCACCCCTTTTAAGATGATGCGGGTAGTGGAAGAGGACAAGATCGACAAGGTCGCCGCCATGAAAAAGACCTACAAGGACGCAAAGCTGGACTGCCTGCTTTGTCTGGGCGGCAACGGCACCCACAAGACCGCCAACCTGCTCTCCCAAGAGGGGCTGAACATCATTGGCCTGCCCAAGACCATTGACAACGACATCTACGGCACCGATGTGACCTTTGGCTTCCATACAGCTGTGGACATTGCCACCGATGTGATCGACCGCATCCACACCACGGCGGGCAGCCACAGCCGGGTCATGTGCATTGAGATCATGGGCAACAAGGCTGGCTGGCTGACGCTGTACTCCGGCATTGCCGGCGGCGCAGACATCATCCTGCTGCCGGAGCTGCCCTACGATATCGACCGTGTCTGCGACGCTGTGGAGCGCCGTGCCAAGAAAGGCTCCAACTTCTCCATCATCGCCGTGGCCGAGGGCGCAATGAACTGCGAGGAATCCCGCATGAAGCGCAAGGAGTGGATGGCCAAGCGCATCGAGTCCGGCATGGGCACCACTGCCACCAGCCGCATCGCCGCTACCATCCAGAAAAAGACCGGCATGGAGACCCGTGTCTGCATCCCGGGACATATGCAGCGGGGCGGCAGCCCCTGCGCCTACGACCGTGTGCTGGCCACCCAGTTTGGCAGCTACGCCGCCAAGCTGGTGGAGATCGAGCGCTATGGCGTGGCCGTGGCTATGGTCAACCACCATGTTACCGAGAACCGCCTGGAGGATATCGCCGGCAAGACCCGCAACATCCCCGAAGGCTGCGAGCTGATCACCGTCGCCCGCCGCATGGGCATCAGCCTGGGCTGAGCACAAAAACGCATAAAAAAGCTGCCCCTTTCCGCTATGGAAGGGGGCAGCTTTTTGCATCGCTGTAAAATGCCCGCCCCGCAGCTGCGGGGCGGGCATCGTTTTGCTCAAGCACGTCCTAAATTGAGAGTGGAATAATAGTATTCCCCGGTTTCCTGATGAACATGGATGGCGACCTGCGCCCAGTCAAAAAAGCCGTGCTCCGGGTTCCACTTCTGCCACTTTTCTCCCACGACGCTCACTTCCCATTCCGCAGTTGGCGGTGCATCTACACGGACCGCCCCAGCAGGGAGGACCATTGGCAGGCACAGACCCACACATAAAACAAGGGCTGCTGCAAATTTACGCATGGAATGTTTCATTCTATCCCGCCTCCCATTCTTTATATGCTGTGTATAGAACATCATTTTTAGCTCTGCATCGGAGTTTTTCTCCCACTTCTTTTCTATCCACATTATAGCAGATAAAATCATTCGCTTACAATATAATTTGCAAAAAAACCGCTCCGCAGCGGTTTTCCCAGAAAGGGAGCCGTGCGGAGCGGGTCTTGTTAATTTACAACAAGTTATTTGTTCTTGTACATTTCCTCGTAGTAGGTCTGGTAGTTGCCGCTGGTGATGTGGTCCATCCACTCCTTGTGGTTCAGGTACCAATCAATGGTCAGGACGATGCCCTTTTCAAAGGGGGTCTCCGGGTACCAGCCCAGATCGTTCTTGATCTTGGTGGGGTCGATGCCATAGCGGCGGTCGTGGCCCAGGCGGTCCTCCACGTGCTTGATCAGATCCTCGCTGATGCCCTCGTCCTGCAGGCGGTCATGCAGCTGGGCAATGATGGTCTTGACGAT
>Peterbilt_p1__coassemble_318_pt1 | contig 29419 bp, 31 predicted proteins | sample Peterbilt_p1__metabat2_high_PE_022 | metagenome-assembled genome bin Peterbilt_p1 | reverse complement strand
CATCGGGCAGCGGCGGCAGAAATGCCGCTGCGATCACCAGCGCCAGGGCGATCAGGATACGGCGCAGGTTCTTTTTTTGTTTCTTGTTCATGGCAGGTCCTCCTCCCTGTTCAAAAGGGCCGTACAGTTTTTTCCCGATTTTTCCACAAAGTTTTTCTTCCAGAAAAGGACTTTTTTCCGTTTTATTTTTGGGTTTTTCACATCTACAGTGGAAAACACCGTGGAAAATGTTGAAAACTCATGGATTTTGAGCGCAAAACAGCCCCGTTTCTGTTGCAAAAACGGGGCCGTCTGCTCGAATCTGCTCAGATCCCAAAGATCTCGCAGTCGTCCTCCACCTTTTTGCAGGCGGCCAGCACATTCTGCATCGTGGCGTGGGGGTCAACGCCCTCCGCAAACTCCACATTCATCTTCTGGGTCATAAAGCTGACCGTTGCGTTTGCCACACCGGACACACCGGCGGCAGCCTGTTCCATCTTGGCAGCGCAGTTGGCGCAGTCCACTTCGATCTTATAGGTCTTTTTCATAATAAAAGTCCAGCCTTTCTGTTTTTTATGACGGCAGCGGGGCTGCCGGTCATTCCTCTACGTGTTCCATCCCCATTGAAAGGATGCTGCGCACATGGTCATCGTCCAGCGCGTAGTATACGGTCTTGCCTTCCCGGCGGAAACGCACCAGCTTGGAGTCCTTCAGCACCCGGAGCTGATGGCTGACCGCCGACTGGCTCATCTGCACTGCGGCGGCGATATCCTGCACACAAAGTTCGGTGTCGTGCAAAGCATAGAGGATCTTGATCCGGGACGAGTCTCCAAAGACCCGGAACAGATCCGCCAAAGCGTACAGCACCTCATCCTCCGGCACAGTCCCCTCCGGTGCGGGGGGCAGATGCTCCTGCTGCATAAAGGTCCCTCCTTTTTGTTGCGATGAACATATGCTCAACTGTTCATGTGTTCAGGATACCACGGTGTCCCCGCCCTGTCAAGAGTTTTTCATAAAAAAATATTTTTCTTGATAAAACGCCACAAGTTTGCATTTTGGCAGTCCGTGTCCCCTGCCCGCTGCGTCGGCCCGCGCACCATTGCCCATGCTCCCTCCCCAGCGGTTCCGTCCGCCAGATCTTCTCAATTTTCCGGCTTTCTGTGAAAAAATCATCGAAACCAGGTGCGCAAATGCAAAAAATGTGGTATCCTAAGAAATAGTTCAAATATTTTATCGTCGGACCGGGCGGCCCGGCAATGAGGGAGGAAAAACAAATGTTGGAAGTTGGCATCAAGGGCCTGGAACAGCAGGCCGTTAGCGCTGAAAATACCGCTTTGGCCCTGGGCAGCGGCACGCTGGAGGTCTTTGCGACCCCGGCGCTGGTGGCTCTGGCCGAAAAGACCTGCTGGCAGAGCGTTGCGCCCCACCTGGAGGAGGGCTGCAGCACCGTCGGCACCCGGATGGAGCTGGACCACAGCGCCCCCACCCCGCTGGGCATGACCGTGATCTGCGAAAGCGAGCTGGTGGAAGTGGACGGCCGTCGCCTGGTGTTCCAGGTGCGTATGCGGGACGAGACCGGCCCGGTGGGGTGCGGCGTCCACCAGCGGTTCATCATCCAGAACGAAAAGTTCATGAAAAAGGCGCAGGCCAAAAAGCAGGATCAGTCCTGCTGATCTTTGTCCCGCGGCGGCAGATGCAGCGGCGGCGGCCCGTCCTGCAGCAGTGCCTGCTCGGCACGGGCCTGGGCATCCTGTAATAAACGGATGGCCTGCTCGCTGGCGCGGAACATCTCAAAATATAGTGCTTTATAATCCGGCGCAGCCCACACCCCCTTTGCTATCCTGGTGGTAGTGTAGTCTGCCCCGCCGGACACTGAAAAAACCGAAGTGTAAGAGGAATCGCAAAACCATGAAAAAACACAACCTGTCCTGGGTGGCTGCCCTGCTGGTGTTTGGCCTGCTGGCCATGTGCACCGCTGCCACCCCCGGCAAGATCGCCGATCCTGCCAACTATACCTGCGCCGTATACAGCACGATGCTCAGCCTGCTGCCCCCGGTGATCGCCATCGTACTGGCGCTGATCACCAAAGAGGTCTACACCTCGCTGCTGGTGGGCATTGCATCCGGCGCACTGCTGTACGCCAATGGCAACCTGGAACTGGCGGTAAACACCCTGTTCTTCCACACCGAGGGGGGCATGGTGTACAAGCTGGCCGACCCCTCCAATGTGGGCATCCTGGTATTTCTGGTGATGCTGGGCATCCTGGTGGCACTGATGAACAAAGCCGGCGGCAGCGCCGCCTTTGGGCGGTGGGCCTCCAGCCACATCCACACCCGGGCCGGGGCGCAGCTGGCCACCCTGATGCTGGGCGTGCTGATCTTTGTGGACGACTATTTCAACTGCCTGACCGTGGGCTCGGTGATGCGCCCGGTGACCGACCGGCAGAATGTTTCCCGGGCAAAGCTGGCCTATCTCATCGACTCCACCGCTGCGCCCATCTGCATCATTGCACCGGTGTCCAGCTGGGCCGCTGCGGTGACCTCCTCTGTGCCGGAAGGCTCCGGCATCAACGGCTTTACCATGTTCCTGCGCACCATCCCTTATAACTATTACGCCATTCTGACCATGGTGATGAGCTTGTTTTTGATCTTTACCGCTACCGACTACGGCCCCATGCGCACCCATGAGGACAATGCCCGGGCGGGCGATCTGTTTACCACGCCGGAGCGTCCCTTTGGCAACGACGTGGACACCGACACCGAGATCCGCGGCCATGTGATCGACCTGGTGGCCCCGGTGCTGGTGCTGATCGCCGCCTGCGTATTCAGCATGGTATACACCGGCGGTTTCTTTGACGGGGTGGACTTTATCTCCGCCTTTGCCGGGTGCAACGCCTCCATGAGCCTGGTGATGGGCAGCAGCATCGCGCTGATGTTCACCTTTGTATTCTACCAGGTGCGGGGCGTGATGAGCTTTGAGGATTTTGCCGCCTGCATCCCGGAAGGCTTCAAAGCCATGGTCAGCCCCATGCTGATTTTGACCTTGGCCTGGACCTTGTCCGGCATGACCAGCCTGCTGGGCGCCAAGTATTTTGTGGCCGACCTGCTGAACGGCAACGCCGCTGCGCTGCAGTACCTGCTGCCGGGTCTGATCTTCCTGGTGGCGGTGTTCCTGGCTTTTGCCACCGGCACCTCCTGGGGCACCTTCTCCATCCTGGTGCCCATCGTCTGCCACGCCTTCCCCCAAGGGGAGATGCTGGTGGTCTCCATCGCTGCCTGCCTGTCCGGCGCAGTGTGCGGCGACCACTGCTCCCCCATCTCGGACACCACCATCATGGCCTCTGCGGGCGCCCATTGCAGCCATGTGAACCATGTAGCCACCCAGCTGCCCTATGCAGCCACGACGGCGGCGGTGTCCGCCGCAGGATATCTGCTTACCGGACTGATCCATGCTGTGCTGGGCCAGCGGGCCAACCTGATCACCTCCCTGGTGCTGCTGGGTGTGACCTTGGTGCTGGAGCTGGTGGTGCTGAGCGCCCTGCGGGCCTACCTGAACAAGCGCAGCCGCACCAGCTGATCCCCGGCGCCTGGCGCTGCCATATCACCCTGTTTTCGGCGGCAGTGCTGCGGCACGCCCCGACACGAACAAAAGGAGAGAGCATCGACTATGTTGGAACAAGCCTTCAATGAGGTGTATACCAAATTCAAGCTGCATTTTTATCAGAACGTATTCCAGCGTTTTGCCACCCGTGAGGCAACCCTGACCACCGTGGAATCCTTCTGTATGGAGGGCATCGTGGCTATGGGGGAACCCACCATTGCGGAGTTCTCCCACCTGATGCGCATCTCCACCCCCAACGCAGCCTATAAGATCGGCAGCCTGGTCAAGAAGGGCTATGTAGAAAAGATCCAGTCCACCACCGACCGGCGGGAGTATTATCTGCGCCCCACGCAGAAATACCTGGACTACTACAACATCAGCTATTCGTACCTGCATACCGTGATCGAGCGGGCGCGCCAGCGCTTCAGCCCGGAGGACTGCGCCAAGCTGGAAGAGATGCTGACCGTTGTGAGCAACGAACTGATGCCGGAGCTGGAACTGCCCCGCCGCGCAGTCCAAAAAGCCGCCGGGTGTGACATAGTCACGGAAAAAAACGAGCAGGTCTGATAGAATAGAGCCATCACAGAACAAACACCCCGAACTCTAAGGAGGATTTTGAATATGAAGGCGAATTTCTACATCTGCCCCACCTGCGGCAACCTGGTCTACACTGTCCACAACGCTGGCGTTCCCCTGCTGTGCTGCGGCCAGAAGATGCAGAAGCTGGAGCCCAACACCGTGGAAGCCAGCGGCGAGAAGCACCTGCCGGTGGCTGCGCTGGAGGGTGACACCCTGCATGTGAGCGTTGGCTCTGTGGAGCACCCCATGGTGGCAGAGCACATGATCCAGTGGATCTTTGTGGAGACCGAGCAGGGCGGCCAGATCCGTTACCTGCAGGCCGGCCAGGCCCCCAAGGCAGACTTTGTGCTGGGCGGCGAGAAGCCGGTGGCCGTGTACGCCTACTGCAATCTCCACGGCCTGTGGATGACCGCACTGTAAAATTACAGGACCATTGCCCCCGGGGTCAGCCCCGGGGGCTTTTTTAATTCAACAAATAGACCCGCCTGTTTTTTGCCCCTGATGTGGTATAATGGAGACAAAGTCTGCCGGGGGCGTCCTGGCCTGCAAAACAGGCGGTCTGCCATGCTGAACCTGATCCTACTAGCACTGTACATCGCCCCCATTTTGGCGGTGCTTTTTCTGGAGCAGAAAAACCCCACCGAGGCCCTGCTCTGGGTGCTGGTGATGTGCGATTTTATCGCCAACCTGGCCACTCCCCGCCGGATGTTCCAGCCCTTGGTAGCGGCCGGGGGCAAGGTGATCCGCATCAAGCTCTATCTGACCCACTACCGCAGCCACCGGAAGATCGTGACCATTGACCACCAGATCGGCTACATCGGCGGCATGAACATCGGCAAGCAGTATGCAAACCTGGCGCAAAAGAAAAACCCCTGGCGGGACACCCAGATCCGGCTGACCGGCGCCTGTGCAGCCAACCTGGATGCCTGCTTCATGACCGACTTTTTGTGCGCCGTGCGCCGCAAGAAAAAATTTGCCGGGTGCGTATTTCTGCCCTTTGCACCTCTGATGTAAGGAGAAAAAAATGATAAAAATTTTATTTATCTGCCACGGCAATATCTGCCGCAGCCCGATGGCGGAGTTTGTGATGAAGGACCTGGCAGAGCGGGCCGGGGTGGCAGAGCAGTTCGAGATCGCCTCGGCAGCCACCAGCACTGAGGAGATCGGCAACCCGGTATATCCCCCCGCCCGGGCGGTGCTGGCCCGGCACGGCATCGACTGCAGCGGCAAGACCGCCCGGCAGGTGACCCGACAGGACTACGACCGCTATGACCATCTGATAGCGATGGACCAAAGCAACCTGCGCAATCTGCGGCCGTTCGTCGGGGCTGACCCGCAGCACAAGGTATCCCTGCTGCTGGACTACACCGACCACCCCGGCAGCGTGGCCGATCCCTGGTACACCGGGGATTTTGAGGCCACCTGGCGGGATGTGCTGGACGGCTGCACCGGTCTGCTGGACCGCCTGCGGAAAGAGGGGCCGGAGCTGTAAGTTCCCCCTTGCATTTTCCGCTCAAATGGACTATGCTATAAGCACAATCAAATCACAGATCTTCGGGGCAGGGTGAGATTCCCTATTGGCGGTATAGTCCGCGAGCGCAGCAATGCGCAGGATCCGGTGCAACTCCGGGACCAACCGTATAGTCGGGATGGAAGAAGATGCAAAGCACCCCCTGTTGGCTGCTTTTTATCCGGTATTGCGCCTGCGAAGAGTTTCTTCGCAGGCTTTTTTATTGCAGAAAAAAGGAGCGTTCTTTATGCAGACAAACACCCGCAAGCTGACACGGATCGCGATGCTCAGTGCCATTGCCTATGTAGTGATGCTGGTGGCCCGGTTCCCGGTGGTCATGTTCCTGAAATACGAGCCCAAAGACGTTGTTATTACGTTGGGCGGTCTGCTCTGGGGGCCTATGACCTCGGTAGCCGTATCGGTGATCGTATCCTTTCTGGAGATGTTCTCGGTCAGCGAGACGGGCATCCTGGGCTGTGTCATGAACATCGTGTCCTCCTGTTCCTTTGCCTGCACCGCAGCGCTGGTGTACAAAAAGCACCGCAGCCTGAAAGGTGCGCTGGCAGGGCTGGCTTTGGGCAGCGCGGTCATGGTGGCGCTGATGATGCTGTGGAACTACCTGATCACCCCGCTTTACATGGGCTACCCCCGGGAGGCGGTGGTGCAGCTGCTGCTCCCCGCCTTCCTGCCCTTCAACCTGCTGAAAGCCGGTCTGAATACGGGGATCACCTTCTTCCTCTACAAGCCGGTGTCCGATGCTCTGCGCAAGAGCGGCCTGCTGGAGCGCCCCGGCCACACCGCCGCCAAGAGCCGCCCCACGGGGCTGTACCTGTTCTTCGGCTTTCTGCTGGTCAGCTGCGTGCTGCTGGTGCTGGTGATGAACGGCGTGATCTGACCCTTTGCATTTTTGCAGAAATCCGTGCATAAAAATCGACCCCCGGAATGGTATCCAACACCCTTCCGGGGGTATTTTTTTGCTGTCTGCTGCCGCCTTGTCCCCTTTGCGGGGGCCGTCTGCGCCCCCCGGATTTTTGTAAAAACCGACAAAAATCCATTCAGCGTCTTGTTGCACTCACCAATTTATTGATATATTACCAAAAACATCTTGTCAAATCCGAAATTCACGCTAGACTAGTATCCAACAATGTGCAGTTTGCAAGGGTAAAGGCGCCTGCCCCGCCGCTGCCAAAAAAAAGGAGAAACATCATGAGTCTGAACGCAAAGCACACGCACCCGGTGCGGCGCATGCTGGCCTCTGTGCTGGCGGGAGCTATGCTCCTGGCCAACCTGCCCGCAGCAGCCTTTGCCGCCGGGACCACAGCGGACAGCGACTGGAAGTTTGCCGCTTTCGGCACCTCTTCCTCTGCCGCAGTCAACACTTTGGGCGAAGGGTCGTCCATTTCCGGCACCGTCAAGCTGAATGCCTGCACCGTCAAGCCGGACGGCAGCATCGACAAAAAAGGCGGCAAATTTGTGGCAGACGCCCCTGCGGACGGCCTGTCCTTCTACTACACCGAGTTTGACCCCACCAAGGAGAATTTCTCGCTCCTGGCGGACGTCACGCTGGACTACATCAACCCCACCCCGGACGGACAGGAGGGCTTTGCCCTGATGGTGCGGGACACCCTCAGCGGCTCCGGCAGCTACTTCTCCAACCAGTTCTCGGTCACCGGCACCCAGCTGCCCCTGGACGGAAGCCGCATCAAGGATGTTTTGGGTGTGCGCGGCTACACCGGCATCGTCTCCAACGAGTCTGCCGCTTCCAACGATGTGAAGGCCACCCTGATGGCTTTCAGCGCAGAGCTTCTCCGCCAGGGCGATGTATACCGCCTGCAGCTGGAAAAGGCCGATAACCGCTACACCGCCACCCAATACGAGATCCTGCCCGACGGCTCCACCGGCAAGGTGGTGGGCAGCTCCAGCATGTATATCCCGGCTAAGGACCCCAGCGCCGTCAGCGTGAGCAAATATGCAGAGCTTGCAGACCCCATGACCGTGCAGGAAGCCAACAAAGCCTATGTAGGCTTTGCAGCGGCCCGCGGCGTACAGGTCACCTTCTCCAACATCCAGTACAAGACCAGCGCCTGGTCTGCCGATGGCTGGACCTTGCAGCCCACCCACTACATCGACCCCAGCTACCGCATCACCAGCCCTTCCACCTGTGCAGAGGGAGAGTACACCCTGGTGTTCCAGACCAATGCGGACGGCAAGGCTTCGGTCTACGCCAACGGCCAGCTGCTGGAAAAAGACCTGCCCATCCAGGCGGGGCAGACCCTGTCCAAGCCCTACCCCATCCAGCAGGACACCACGTTCCAGGTCAAGTTCACCCCGGCAGCGGACTTTGCTTTCTCCGCCTTTGAAAAGCTCAGCGACTACGGCACCAAGACCGTGGAAAAGGCGGTAAGCCTGCGCACCCTGGGCGAGAACGGCGTGATCCATGTTTCCCCTGCCGGCACTGCCCAGAACAACGGCACCGCCGCCGCCCCCACGGACCTGGCCACTGCGCTGGCCTACGCCTCTGCGGGGCAGACCGTTCTGCTGGAGAGCGAGGTCTATCCCCTGTCCAGTGATCTGGTGATCCAGCGTGGCCGCAACGGCCGGGCAGATGCCCCCATCACTGTGACCACCGCCGACGGCGGCTACGCCACCCTGGACTTTGGCGGCGTGGCCCGCGGCTTTACTGCCTGGGGCGACTGGTGGAACTTCAGCAAGCTGAACGTCACCAACTCTGCCGATGGCAGCAAGGGTATGCAGCTCTCCGGCAACCACTGCGTGCTGGAGCAGATGAACTTCTACAACAACGGCAACTCCGGCCTGCAGGTCTCCGGCTCCTCTGCCGATGATAAGAGCCTGTGGCCCAGCTATAACACCATCCGCAACTGCACCTCCATGAACAACGCAGACCGCGCTATGGAGGACGCCGACGGCTTTGCCGCCAAGATCACCACCGGCGAGGGCAACGTGTTTGACGGCTGCATTGCCGCCTACAACGCCGACGACGGCTGGGACCTGTTTGCCAAGGCTGCCATCGGCACCATCGGCGCAGTGACCATCCAGAACAGCGTCGCCTACAAAAACGGCTATCTGCTGCTGGAGGCCGAGCCGGTCAAGAAGCAGCCGCTGAAGTTTGCTGCTGCCCAATACGACGAAAACGGAAACCTGCACTTTGACCCCGCTGCCCTGACGGTGGAAGCAGGCAACGGCAACGGCTTCAAGATGGGCGGCACCAACCTGCCCGGCGGCCACAAGCTGCTGAACTCCATCTCCTACGACAACGCCGCCAAGGGCATCGACTCCAACTCCTGCCCGGATATCCAGGTCTACAACTCCACCTCCTACAACAACGGCGGCTACAACGTGGCCCTGTACACCGGCAGCAAGTCTGCCGTGACCGGCTTCAAGGCCGAAGGGGTGCTGTCCTTCCGCAGCGGCGAGGGCAATGGCGAACAGCTGGACCTGCAGGGCCAGAACAGCACCGCCGTCTATGGCGACAGCAACTTCTATTGGGACCCTGAGACCGGCACCAGCCACAACACTTCGTCCAACCAGCGCAGCATCCGTGCCAGCTGGTTCGAGAGTCTGGACACCTCGGTGGCGCCTGCCCGCCGGGCAGACGGCAGCATCGACATGCACGGCCTGCTGCTGCTCAACGCACGGGGCCGCCGCGCCATGAACGCCGGTGCGCGGGGCGCTGCCTGGGGCCAGCCGGAGGCTGAAAAGGCCACCTTCTGGGTGGTAGGCGACTCCACGGTATCCGCCTTTAACGACAGCTACTACCTGCCCCGTGTGGGCTATGGCGAGGAGCTGGACAACTACTTCAACGCCAACGTCTACAACCTGGCTGTGTCCGGCGCTTCCAGCAAGGATTTTGCCTCCATGGACAGCTACCAGGTGCTGCTGAACGGCTCCAAGGATGTGCCCGCTCTGGGCGATGCCGAGGGCGCAAAGTTCCTTTTCATCGGCTTTGGCCACAATGACGAAAAGACCGAGGATGCCCGCTATACCGACCCCAACGGGGATTACAAGACCGAGGGTTCCTTTGCCCACAGCCTGTACACCCGCTACATCCAGCCCGCTTTGGAGCGGGGCGTTACCCCTGTGGTCTGCACCCCCATGGTGCGGCTGACCAACGACAACACCGCTGAGAGCTACGAGGGCGCCTCCGGCCATGTGACCGCAGACACCACCATCGGCCAGCGCACCTTTGCAGGCGGCGATTACGCCCAGGCCATCCGGGATATGTGCCAGGAACTGAGCCTGATCTGCGTGGACCTGACCGACGCCACCCTGCACGAGAACCTGACCCAGGGCCGCAACGCCCAGTGGATGCACTCCTTTACCGGCGCCAAGCTGACCCCGGACGGCCAGCTGACCGCCACCGGCCTGGACCAGACCCACACCAACCGCTTTGGTGCAAAGGTCAACGCCTGGCTGATCTCCCGCCTGACCAAGGACACCCCCCTGGGCGCTTTCAGCAAGAGTGAGGCAAAGCCCCGCTACAAGACCTATTTTGCGGACGCTGTAAACCCGGACTACGAGCCGTCCAGCTACAAAGCCCCCACCGAGACCAGCACCCTGTGGCCCGCCCTGACCACCGCCGACGGCACCGTATTCAACGGCACGGTGTTCGGCAATGTGGGCGGACAGGATAAGATCACCGGCGGCGACTTTGCCGCTGCGGTGGACGGCCAGCAGGTGCGGATGCAGATCAAGAACAACCGCGGCAAGATCGCCTCTACCGTGGACGGATTGATGATGTACTATGTACAGCTGCCCGCAGGCACCAACTTTACCCTGACCGCAAAGGCCACGGTGAACAGCCTGGCCAAAAACAACCAGGTCTCCTTTGGTCTGATGGCCCGGGACGACCTGTACCTGGATACCAGCATCTCGGACCCCATTGGCGACTATGTGGCCGTGGGCACCCGCAACCAGGGCGCTGTAAACTGCTTTGGCCGCAAGAGCGGGGCGCTGTACGACGGCCCCGACGCTGCTGTGACCTACGGCGCAGGCGATACCGTAGAGCTGACCCTGACCGGCACTGCGGACGGCTATACCCTGCGCTATGGCGACAACGAGGTCGTTTCGGCCGGGTTTGACTATCCCCTGACCGCCAACGACCCGGACTACATCTATGTAGGCTTCTACGCAGCCCGCAATGCGGACATCACCTTCAGCGATGTGCAGCTGACCACCACCGGCAGCAGCAGTCCTGCCGGCGGCAGCGCCGCCCAGGGCAGCAGCCTGGACAAGCTGCGCCAGCTGCCCGCCGCCCTCTCGGACGCTGTGGAGAACTGGTACTACGACACGATGCTGCTGTTCTGAGCCGCAATCCCCCCCGCTATCTGACCGGCCCGCAAGCCCCTTGGCCTGCGGGCCGGTTTTTGTTTTGTCTGCCTTGCATAAAAAAATCACCTATGCTACACTTAATAGGTTGTGTGCATCACCTATTGCTGTTAAGGAGGATTGATTCATGGAAAAACCACAACATAAGCGAAGCGCATTCTCCGGCAAGATCGGCTTCGTGTTGTCTGCGGCAGGCGCATCCGTGGGCCTTGGAAACATCTGGCGCTTCCCCTATCTGGCCGCAAAATACGGCGGCGGCATTTTCCTTTTGATTTACATCATTCTGGCGTTTACTTTTGGTTATACGATGATCGTGGCGGAGACCGCCATCGGCCGTATGACCCGGAAAAGCCCGGTGGGTGCTTTTCACAGCTTTGGCAAGGGCAAAGCCCTGTCCGCCGGCGGGTGGATCAACGCCATCATCCCCATCCTGATCGTGCCTTACTACTCGGTCATTGGCGGCTGGGTCATCAAGTACTTGGTGGAGTATTTCCTGGGGCACAGCCACACCCTGGCAGCGGACGGGTATTTCTCCGGATTTATTGCCAACGGCATCTCCGCTGAGGTGTGCTTTGTGGTGTTTACCCTGTTCACCCTGTCCATCATCTATGCAGGCGTGCGCAATGGCGTGGAGCGGGTGTCCCGGTTCATGATGCCGGTGCTGGTGGTGCTGTCGGTGGTGATCGCCGGCTACTCCATCACCCGTCCCGGCGCCTTGGAGGGCGTGAAGTACTTCCTGGTGCCCAACCCCAAGAACTTCTCCTGGATGACGGTGGTCACCGCCATGGGGCAGATGTTCTACTCGCTGTCCATTGCTATGGGCATCCTGGTGACCTTTGGTTCCTACATGAAAAAGGACATCTCCATTGAGGAGTCCACCCAGAACGTGGAGTTCTTTGACACGGCCATTGCTGTGATGGCGGGTCTGATGATCATTCCGGCGGTGTTTGCCTTCTCCGGCGGAGACCCCGGCACCCTGAACGCCGGCCCCTCTCTGATGTTCATCACCATCCCCAAGGTGTTCGACAGCATGGGTCTGGGCACCATCGTGGGCGTTTTGTTCTTCCTGCTGGTGCTGTTTGCGGCTGTCACCAGCTCCATCGCCCTGACCGAAAGCGCCGTCTCCACCTTTGAGGACGAGCTGGGCTGGGGACGCAAAAAGTCCACCGTGCTCATTGGCGGCATCATGCTGCTGCTGGGCAGCCTGTCTGCCCTGGGCTACGGGCCGCTGGCCTCGGTGACCATCCTGGGGATGCCGTTCTTGGATTTCTTCGACTTTTTGACCAACTCTGTCATGATGCCCATTGCGGCCATTGCCATCTGTCTGCTGGTCTCCCGTGTGATCGGCCTGGACAAGATCGAGGAAGAGATGACCCTGAACGGCCAGCCCTTCCGCCGCAAGAAGATCTTCAACTTTATGATCCGCTACCTGTGCCCCATCTTTGCCGCCATCATCCTGGCAAGCTCGGTGGCCAACGCCTTTGGCTGGATCTCGATGTAAAAACAGCGGGGCTTGCCCCTTGTTCTGCGGCTGGCGCCTTGTGCGCCAGCCGCTTTTTTGCGCCCTGGGCGACAAAAAACAGCAGAGCCGAAAGGCTCTGCTGTTTTTGTCAAATACTAAAGGATTGCCGCCCCCTATTCTGATTTTTCTCTCTAAGTTCACATTAACTCCTCAGCATAGTTCCTAGCAGGCTGCTTTCTGCCCAAAGCAACTATTCTTCTACGGTAAAAATCTGCTCAATCGATACATTAAACACCTTCGCTATATTCCAAGCAAGAACCAACGAAGGATTGTATTTTCCTTTTTCAAGATTTCCGATGGTCTCCCTTCGGACACCTACTTTTGCAGCCAATTCCTCCTGCTTCATATCAAATCTTGCTCTATACTCTTTTATTCTGTTTTTAATCATTGGATACACCACGTCTATCTTTCCAATCAAAGCAAGCAGTAACAATGCAAAAGACAACGATCGCAGCTCCAAACCCAAAACCAACGCCTTTTGTCAGTGCAATATCCGAATTATTTTTAATGATTGCATAATAACACGTAACGACCGTGGTTATTGCCAGATCAGAAAAAAAAGCCCACGCTGCTGCTTTTCGCATATTGTCAATGAACATTTCATCTGTCTCCACAAAGAAATATTCAAAGAATAGCGCAAACCCCAAAAACGGGAAATACATCGGGTCATGTGTCCAAAATCCCAGCAAACCAATGAGAGAGAAGAAGCCCAAGAATCCATATCTCCGTTTCATATGCGTCTCCTTTTTGTGGTGTATTTCGCACTTTGTGTTATAAATATACCACTTACCAGCTCGCAAGTCAAGGATAACCTGTTGTAAAATGCTCCAGAATCACAGTCTTTGTTGTACCACATCCGCTGCGCCGGCACAACGTCCGGCAAAAAAGCAGGCCCGTGCAAATGCACGGGCCTGCTTTGATAGGGTCAGCCTTATTCCTGTACCAGTTCCTTGCGCACCGGTGTGCAATCCTGTATACAAGATTGTTTTCCCCTGTTCTTTTCCCGGCGTATTCTTTTCTTTCACCCAGAAGAGTCGGAGCGTTTGCAGGGCCGTCCCGCCTATGCAGCTGCGTCGCCGGGCGCAAAGCGCGCAAAAACATACGCTGTTTCGTCTTATCTTTGGGAGCCGCCTTGTATACAGGCTCTTTTCCTCGGAACGGACGCCGCCGCCCGCCCTTGCTGCCGCCTTTTGGGGCAGATCCGAAGGCGGGCTTTTTGCAGAAAGTGCGGTCCTCCCCTTCTTTTCGGCCTGCAAGTGCCTGCCGGAAGCCCTGCCGCCTTTGGACATCCCGCCGGAACTGCGCCCACCCCCCTCCTTGTATACAGCAAGGCCGATTTGCTGGTTGACTTTCCCCCTGGGGTCCGATACAATAAGTATAAAACACCGCAAAGGGAGGCCCGCACCATGGCCCAGCAGCTAAGCACCGACGAGATCTACCGCACGCTGGAAAGCGAGATCCTGTCCCTCAAGATCCCGCCCAATGATACACTGAGCGAAAACCAGCTGTGCAAGCGCTTCAATGTATCCCGCACCCCCATCCGCAGCGTGCTGCAGCGGCTGGAGCAAAACCATTTTGTACAGATCATCCCCTGCAAAGGCACGATCGTCACCGCCATCAACATCGACATCGTCAACCAGATCATCTATCAGCGTGTAGCGGTGGAGAGCATGGTGCTGCGGGACTTTGTCAAGATCTGCACCCCCGTACAGCTGGCCGAGGTGGAGCACGCCTTTAATCTGATCCAGCAGGCCGCACAAGGCAGCAGCCAGCCGGAGGTCTTTGATATCAATCATTTTCTGGAGCACGACCTGCATATGCACCAGATCTGGTTTGAGCATACCAACAAGCAGTATCTGTGGCAGCAGATCACCCGCCCCCAGGCGGATTACTCCCGCTTTATCCGGCTGGATATCATCCGGGCCAACAATGTGCCGGACGTTTTGGCCGAGCATAAAGAGATGCTGCGCATCATCACGGAAAAAGACCTGGATGCCATTGAGCCGCTGATCAGCCGCCACCTGTACGGCGGCATCCGGCGTTTGGGCGACATCCTGTTCTCAGAAGAATACCGGGAGCTGTTCCAGTAAGATCCGCCGTTCTGGACCAGGCCCCGCAAAAGGACGCAGACCGGAATGATCTGCGTCCTTTTTTCTTATAGGTCCGGCTATGGGGGCGCAGCCTGCCCCACACTTGACAAGACCTGTATTGTGCTTCATACTAGAAATCTCTTTAGGGGACAAGTATCCGCATCTTTGGCAAAGCGGAAAATTCCGGCCTGCCCAACCCGGCGCCGCTGGCTGTTTGTCCCGGATCAACCACAGCAGGGCAGCAAAAAGGAGGAACGCTGTATATGGAACCACAAAAGCCAGGCAGCTCCCGTGCCGCACGCCTTTGGAAGCTGTTTATCACCACTTTGTACATCAGCAGCTTTACCTTTGGCGGCGGGTTCGTGATCGTGACTTTTATGAAAAAGAAGTTTGTGGATGAACTGCACTGGCTCGATGAGCAGGAGATGCTGGACATGACCGCCCTGGCGCAGTCCGCCCCCGGCGCCATCGCGGTAAACGCCGCCATCCTGGTGGGCTGGCAGGTGGAAGGTCTGGCCGGGATGCTGGTGGCCGTGCTGGGCACCATCCTGCCGCCCATGGTCATCCTATCCATCATCTCGGTCTTTTACACGGCCTTTGCCTCCAACCGCTACATTGCGCTGCTGCTCAAAGGTATGCAGGCAGGCGTGGCGGCTGTGATCCTGGATGTGGTATTTGACCTGGGCAGCAAGGTGGCCCGCAGCGGCTCCTGGGTGTACATCGCTTTGATGGCCGCTGCGTTTGTGGCCAACACGGTGCTGCACATCAACGTGATCCTGGTGATCCTGGCCGCCGCCGCCTTTGGCGTGGTGCGGGCGCTGCTGCAGCAGAAAAAAGGCGGTGCAAAATGATCTATCTCCAACTTTTTCTCAGCTTTATGCAGGTGGGCTTGTTCAGCGTGGGCGGCGGATATGCCGCCATGCCGCTGATCCGCAGCCAGGTGGTGGAACAGCACAGCTGGCTGACCATGCAGGAATTTACCGATCTTGTCACCATTGCAGAGATGACCCCCGGCCCCATTGCCATCAACTCTGCCACCTTTGTGGGCCTGCGCATCGCCCAGCTGCCCGGCGCTGTCATCGCCACCCTGGGGTGCATCACCCCGGCCCTGGTTTTGGTGTCGCTGCTGGCGTGGGTCTACCGCAAGTACAAGGACCTCTCGCTGCTGCAGACCATCCTGGCCTGTCTGCGCCCGGTGATCGTTGCGCTGATCCTGGGGGCGGGGCTGTCCATCCTGGCCATGGTGGTATTTGGCGATGGGCCGTGGGCGCTGTCCTCCATTGACTGGATCGGCACCTGCAGTTTTATCGCCGCCTTTTTTGCCCTGCGCAAGTTCAAATGGAACCCGGTCCTCACCATGTGTCTGTGCGGCCTGACGGGACTGGTCCTGCATCTGGTGCTGGGGATCTGAAAAGCCTTTCCCGTATTCTGCTTCCTCGACCCTGCTTCCGGTCTGCTGGCTGTGCCCGCTGCCGGAGGCAGGGTCCTTTGCTGCCTGCCCGCTTTCTGTTTTTTGTTTTTTCCTCTTGACAAGACCCCGGACGGTGGGTATAATAGCCCCATAAGTTAGGCTTAGCTAACCAAACGGCAAGCCTCTTATTTTTCCCTTGTAGGTTAGGATACGCTAACCCCTTATTCCCTGGACACCAGGAGGACGATGTGTATGTCAGAGGATCTGTTTATCCGTTATTGCTCCCCCACCTTAGCCGGGATCAAGACCGGGAACCTGTTTTCCTGTCCCTGCCCCTGTCCGCGTGCCTTGACCCAGCAGCTGTGCGGTCTGAACCGGACCTTAGGCCCCAAAGGGGTCCGCATCCTGCCCCTGCAGGTGTGCGGCGGCCGGGCACTGATCTACGCCTACCGCCCCCACGCCCTGGAAGGCGACCTGACCGACCAGCGTGCCCGGGAGCTGCTGCTGGAATATGGCTATGTTCCCGAGGACGCCGCCGGGTGTGTCGTCCACCTGATCCACCGCTTGCGTACCGCGGCGCAGTTCCCCCATGAGATCGGCCTGTTTTTGAGCTATCCCCCGGAGGATGTGCTGGGATTTATCCGCAACCAGGCCCGCAACCAGAAATGTGTGGGCTGTTGGAAGGTATACGGCGATGAACAGGCCGCCAAAATACAGTTTGAAAAATACGCCGCTTGCAGCCAGATCTATCTGCAGCAGTGGCAAAACGGCTGCTCTCTTGAGCAGCTCACTGTAGCCTGCTGAGGCAGGCTATGCAAAACCAAGAAAGGTAGGATGCTAATTATGCGTGATCTTGCAATCGTTTATTGGAGCGCCACCGGCAACACCGAAGCCATGGCCGCCGCTGTCGCTGAAGGTGCCCGGTCCACCGGGGCACAGGTGCGGCTGATGACCGCCGCCGAAGCCTCGCCCGACCAGCTGGCTGCCTGCGACGGCATCGCCTTTGGCTGCCCCGCTATGGGCACCGAACAGCTGGAGGAGACCGAGTTTGAGCCTCTGTTCTCTGCCTGCGAAGGCCAGCTGAACGGCAAGGCCCTGGCGCTGTTTGGCTCTTATGGCTGGGGCGGCGGCGAGTGGATGAGCAGCTGGGAGGCCCGCTGCACCGAGGCCGGCGCCCGCCTGGTCTGCCCCAGTGTGATCTGCTGCGAGGCCCCCGACCAGGACACCTTGGCTGCCTGCCGCAGCCTGGGCGCAGCCCTGGGCTGAAAAGACAGCTGCCCCTTTTGATCGAAAACTCTCCCCATTCTCTTCCCTGCCGCAAAAGCCCCTTTCTCCTGCTTTGCCGACTGCCGCCGGCCACAGGAAGAAGGGGCTTTTGCATTGGGAACGGCCCGTGAAACAGGAGAGAGAATCCCCCTGATCCCGCCGCTATTCTGTATCATTCCGAGCAACAACGATCTCTTCGTCACGCTTGCCGCTGTGCCCGTGCGAAAAGTTTCTTTTTCTGATAGACCATCCACAGAAGCGGCAAGCAAAACACGCTGTAGCTCACGATATATACCAATAGAGCCTCCCAGCCAACCGAAAGCCCTGCTGTCATTGGCGGTTTCAAAAAGCCAGCCAGATAATTGTGGAGAAAATGCAGCAGTGCGACCACAAAAATATTTCCTGTACGGTGGCAGGCAAAAGCCAAAAACATCCCCAGCGGGACACAGACCGCCAACTTGATCGCTGCAAACCACAGCACATCCTGCATACTTGTATCCACGGGCAGCTGCGCCGGGATATGCCACAGCGCCCACAAGGCCCCCGTCAGCACCGCACCCGTCAGCAGCCCCCATTTGCGCTCCAGCCTGGACTGCAAAAACCATCTCCACCCGTACTCCTCGCCCCAGTATAGGAGCCATGTGAACAGAAAGCTGACCGGCAGAAACAGCAGCTGTATCGACCAGAACGGCTCGGTGCGGAATGCGTCCAAAAAAGGCCGATAGATTTGCAAAAACTGTCCGTTCCAGAGGGTCCCCTGCATGGCTGCGGTCAAGAGAATTGACAGAAACTCCAGCCCCAAAAACAGCAGGATCACGCTAACGCTCCCATGGGTGCTCCATGACAGCCCCCATTCATTCCGGCGTTCCTTTGGCTCCGACAAAAGCCAAAACCAGCCCACGACCGACGCAATCTCCACGAGTGGAAATTCCAGCCATTCTTCGCAGATCCACTGTGGAAACAGCCAAGCGCCAAGCTCATAGCACACCGCTGAGGCCACATAGATCCCATAGAACCCAAAAAATTTTGAGGGCAACGTTTTTCGTTGGTGGCTTGTATAGACAAGCGCCAGCACTGCGCCTCCTGCGGGCAGATACATACATAGGTGGCTCCAGCTCTCCGGCAAAACACCGCCCATACGCCTCTGCACAAGCCACACAACCCCCGGGAGGAGAAAGGCCACTCCTGCAAAGATCCAAAGAGACGCTCTCTTCCGACAAAAAGTTTCTCCCAGCATAACGGTCCTCCTTCTTCAGAAAAATACGAGCGCTTTATAAAAATCTCAGAGTTTCGTGAGCAGCCGAGGGTCTTTTTCGTAATTGGCGATCCGCACGATATAGCATACCACGCCCATCAACAAGCAGGTAAGAACCATATACAAGTTTTTGACCCGTACAAATACGATCTCTCCCCACACGGCGTGAAAAACGGATCCTGTCCAAAACAAAACGATTATGTACAATGCAACGCACACAATAAATGCAGCCTTATGTTTCTGAGGAGGAAAGCCAATTTTTTCAACTGTCAACCTGACTAAAAAACAACACGAAAAAACAGCCAATAAAAACTGCACCAGGTACCCCAGCGAAAGCGCATAGTCAAACTGCGGAGCCAGCCACAGAAGAAGGAGTCCTTCCAGCCCCCAGCCAAAAAACAGGAACGGGGGGGCGATCACAAAAAAGTAATCCCAAAAACGAAGCCTTTTCAACCCGTCTTTTTGATCCTGCGCAAACTGTTTTGCTTCTTCTTCCGTTTCAAAAAGATCTCGTCCGCCCTTTTCAGCTTCCAAAGCCTTATGGATCAGTGCATCACAAACAATCTCCGCTCCGCAGTAGTCCCAACTGACGCCCTTAAGATAGCGGACGATTTGAACGATTTGTTCTTTGTTGTGCTCTGAGAGCATCTGTAGACCCAGCTTATTGGATTTTTTCAGGGAAAGATATCGGTTCGTCATTTTGCACCTCCTCAGCGACCAAGGATTCCAATACACCTCGCAAGCATATTTCGACCTGACTAAAGAATACGGCATCACACCGTCTATGTCAAGGCGTGGAAATTGCTGTGACAATGCGCTGGCTGAAAATTTCTTTGGCATCCTGAAAACTGAGTGCATCTACAGACACAAACCAGAGACTTTTGAACAGGCCAATAAAATGATTGACGATTATATCCACTTTTATAACCATGAGCGTATTCAGCTGAAAAACAAAAAAAAGAATGGACAGACGAATAAAATTCATCTGTCCATTCGGTTTGGCGGAGCAGCAGGGATTTGAACCCTGGCACCCCTTCCGGGGCCTACGAGATTTCGAGTCACGCCTCTTCGACCACTTGAGTACTGCTCCATTTATAGCCTTTACATTATAACAGAAAGCACCGCCTGCGTCAACCGGTTTTTCCCGGCAGCAGGCGGCGCCGGATACAGCACCTGATGGGTGGTACGGGCTGTACGGGTGGAGTAATTTTTGCACCATTCTCTCTTTTCTATGTGGAAAACCCCGCGGAAAGAAAACTTTCTGCGGGGTTTTTGCAAGTTTTTATCCAGGTCGTTCGTATGGTATAGTAAGGAGTTCTCCAACTCCGCCGACATTCTGCCTAACGATGCTTTGTTTTTGTTGTGGAACTTATACAAGTTCAGTCTTGCAATTTCCGGCACAGGGGCGTATGATACAGAAGTCGAACTCTGTAAAAAAGGAGTGATACCATGCTTCGATGGTGTTCCCGTCATCCGATCTGGTTCATGGCGGGTTATCTGATGCTTTATCTGGCGGTGTTCCGCTGGCAGGAACTGCACCTGACCCCGGTGGTCTAGGTCCACACCCCACTGGATGACCTGATCCCGTTTTGTGAATATGCGATCCTGCCCTATCTGGCCTGGTTCGTCTGGATCCCCTTTACGCTGTTTGCCTTGCTGCGGGGGCCGCGCACAGACTTTATGCGTCTATGTCTGCCCCTATTTGCAGGCATGACTGCGGCGCACACCTGTTATATGCTGCTGCCCACCGGGCTGGCGCTGCGCCCGCCCATGGTACAAGGCGATGGGCTTTGCGCCCAGCTGGTGCGCTGGCTGTACACCACCGACACCCCCACCAACGTATGTCCTTCCATCCATGTATTCAACTCTGTGACCTTGGCGCTGGCCTACCGCCGCAGCCAGATCTTTGCCGGGGCAAACCGGCGGTGGCTCCGGGCTGCATCCTACGGTCTGTGCATTGCCATCTGCGCCTCCACCATGCTGCTCAAGCAGCACAGCTGCATTGACGTTGCCTTTGGCCTGGCGCTGGCTTTTGCTATGGACAGCGCTGCCCGTGCCCTCTGGCGGCGCAAAGCATGGGAGGAGCGTCTGGCCTAAGCGGTCTGCGCCCGCAGCAGGCCTGCACCTTTTCCCAAATTCAGAGAAAAACCGCCCCCGATCCGGAACCTGCAAGTCCCGGATCGGGGGCGGTTTTATGCTTACAGCAAAACAGCGCAAAGCCTCTTTATCCCAGCTCTGGCAGGGGCAGAAGGTCCAGCGCTTTCCGGGCAGATCCTTCCCGCATCAAAACAGACCTGCCGGCAGGCAGATATCCTGTTTGGGCACCTTTTCCCAACTGAAATCCTGCACCAGGCTCTGGGGGGTACGGGGTGCCGGAGTGGGCTGAAGCCCATAGGCGTAGGCCAATTTTCCGATGATCTCCGGGCCGGTATACCGCGCCCGCAGACCTTCCAGGCTCTCGTCCCCCTCCCGCTTGGACAGCCGCCGTCCATCCGGAGCCAGCAGCAGCGGACAATGGGCGAACCGGGGTGCGGGCAGCCCCAGCAGCTGGTACAGATACAGCTGCCGTGCTGTGGAAGAAAGCAGGTCGGCCCCCCGCACTACCTCGGTGACCCCCATGCGGGCATCGTCCACCACCACCGCCAGCTGATAGGCATACACCCCATCTGCCCGGCGCAGGTAGAAATCCCCGCAGCTGGTCTGTAAATTTTCTGTATGAAGGCCCATACAACCATCCACGAACTGCACCTGCCGATCCGGTACCTTTACCCGCCAGGCCGGGGCACGGCTGCGGCTGCGCTGGGCAACCTGCTCCGGGGTCAGGCTCCGGCAGGTACCCGGATACACCGCATTGCCATCCGCCGCATGGGGGGCGCTGGCCGCATGGAGCTGTGCGCGGGAACAGAAGCAGGGGTATACAAGCCCCATATCCTCCAGCTTTTTATAGCTCTGGGTATAGATATCTCCGCACTCGCTCTGGTAATAGGGGCCGTGGGGGCCGCCCAGGCTGCCCCCCTCGTCCCAATCCAGCCCCAAGAACCGCAGGTCCTGTTCCAGCAGGTCTGCATAGATGCGGGGGCAGCGGGCAGCATCCAGATCCTCGATGCGCAGCAGGATGCGTCCCCCCTGGCTTTTGGCGCTGAGCCAGGCCAGCAGGCTGCAGGCCAGATTGCCCAGGTGCAGCCGTCCGCTGGGGCTGGGGGCAAAGCGCCCGGTCACCCCGCTCACAGGCTCCACTGGCCGTCCGCAGGCTGTGCGATGGGCGTGTTATAGAAAGCCTCGCAGGCAGCAGCCATATAGGCGGCATCCTGGCAGCTGGCGGTTTCCACTGCAGAGTGCATGGCCAGCTGTGCCAGACCGATATCCACCATGGGGATCAGGATCTGACGGCCCAGCAGGTTGCCCAGGGTGCTGCCGCCGGGCATATCCGCCCGGTTTGCAAAGGTCTGCACCGGCACGCCGGCCCCGGCGCAGATGGCCCGGAAGGCCGCCCCGGTAAAGCCGCTGGTGGTATAGGTCTGGCGGGCGTTGTACTTCAGCACCACGCCGCCGCCCAGGGTGACGGGGTGTGCCGGGTCGCTGACCTCCGGATGGTTGGGGTGGGTGGCATGGCCGTTGTCGGCGCTGAGCAGCAGGCTGTTGGTGCGTGCGCGGATGCTCTGCTCCCGGCTGACGCCCAGGCTCTCCTCGATGCGGGCCAGCACATCTGCCATCAGGGTGCCCTGTGCGCCCTGGCGGCTGGAGGAGCCTACCTCCTCGTTATCGAACATCGCCCAGACATCGCCCCGGCCCGGCTCCTCGCCCCGTGCAGCCAAAAAGCCGCAGAGGGTGGTATAGGCACACTCCAGGTCATCGATGCGGGGCGCCATGAACCACTCGCCCTGCAAGCCCACCTGCGTAGCCTTGTCCAGGGTGCAGAGCACCAGATCCGCATCCAGGATCTCCTCCGGCTTCACCCCGGCTTCTTCAGCCAGCAGGCTGCGCAGGCCCTGTCCGGCGCCGCCAAACACCGGCTGCATATCCACCTGAGGGTTATATTTCATGCTGTTGGCTTCCCGGTTGAAGTGGATGCACAGGTTGGGGATGCAGCCCACCGCCTTTTCCGGGTGGACCAGGCGGCTCTCGATGCCGGTCTCGGTGCGCACCAGCACCCGGCCGGCCACGCTCAGCGGGCGGTCCAGCCAGGTGGACATCAGCATACCGCCGTAGCCCTCGGTCTCGGCCCGGGCAAAGGTCTTATCCTTGCCGCCGTCCAGCTCCTTGATGCGCCAGGTGGGGGCATCGCTGTGGCTGGCCGCTGCGTGCCAGCCGGTCAGCGCACCGGTGGGCATCCGCCAGGCGATCACCGCGGAACCGTTGCGGGTGGTGTAGTATTTGCCGCCGGGGGCCAGCGTCCAGGCTGCGCTCTCCGGGCAGTGGACATAGCCCTGGCTCTCCAGGATCTTGGCCGCAGCAGCGGCGGCATGGAAGGGGCTGACCCCCTCGTTCAGGAACTGGAACAGACCTTCCAGGCTGTAAAATGCATTTTCCATAGGTATGATCTCCTTTGTTTTTTGATAAGGCCCCGCCTTCCCCTTTTTTCAAGGAATGCAGCGCCGAAACGGTGTCTTGAACGGCTGTCCGCCGCTAGTGTATGCCCGCCATCTGCTGCGAAAGCTGCGCTTCCACCGCCCGGCACAGCTCCCCGGCATGGAGGCCGCAGACCAGCTGCAGCTCCCCGCCCCGGCGCACCATGCCCCGGTGGGGCAGTTCCAGCAAGGCGTCCGCCTTCAGCAGCGCCGGGTCCGCCACGGTGATCCGCAGGCGGGTAAAGCAGCTGCTCAGGCTTTGTACATTGTCCGGCCCGCCCAGCGCCTCAATGAGCTGGCACACCATTGCGGGGTCGGTATGCCAATGCTCCCGCAGACGGCCCACGGCCTTGAAGCGGCCGGGCGTGGGCAGATCCAGCACCCGGATCAGCACCGTGAACACGCCAAAATAGGCCAGCACCTGCACCACCCCCAGCAGATAAAACAGCGGGTAGCGGGTGGCATCGGCCCCGGCACTGAGGTTGAGCAGCAGCGAAGCGAACAGATTGGAGCTGAACGCTGTGACATCCAGCACCTGCAGCAGCACCATAAATCCCCCCGCCAGGGCAGCATGGGCCACCCAGAGCACCGGGCAGGAAAAACAGAACAAAAAGTCCAGCGGCTCGGTGATGGACGCCACCGATGCGCTGAGGGCCAGCGGCAGCAGGGACGCCGCCGTGGTGCGCCGCGCCCCGGGCTTGGCGCAGAAGATGAAGGCCGCCGCAACGCCCCAGTAGCCAAAGGTCTTGGTAAAGCCGGTGTACATCCACACCATGCTGTCGGAAAACGGCAGCCCCAGGCTGTACTCGGTCATCATGATGCTGTAAGCGCCGGTATAGGTGTTGGCCCCCACCGTCAGCACGCCCCCCAGCGCAGAAAACTGGAAGGGCATATACACCAAGTGATGCAGCCCCAGCGGGATCAGCAGCCGTTCCAAAAAGCCATACAGGAACACCCCGGCCTCGCCGGAGGCGGCGATCCACCCGGTAAGTGCGCCAATGGCCCGCTGCACCGGCGGCCAAAAATAGCAGGACCCTGCGCCAAACAGCACCGCAGCGGCAGCCTCCCACAAAAAGGCCCACCGCACCCCGGAGTACAGCTGCCCTGCCGCACCGGAGAACCGGCGTGACGATGCATGGTTGAACAGCCAGGCGCTGACAAACCCCAGCACCACGCCCCCGGTGACCCCCAGGTCCATGACCTGGATGCCCAGCACAGTGGTCTGTCCGGTGCCATACAGCCCCAGCCCCTGGGCGGGGTCGGCCAGCAGGCCCAGCTCACGCAGGGTGACGTTGCAGGCGGTCAGGGACACCAGATAGCCCATCAGGGCCAGCATGGCCGCCTCCTGCCGCCGGGTGCGGGCACGGGCTGCCGCAATGCCCACGCACAAAAGCAAGCTGAGATTATGCAGCACCGCCAGCATCCCCTGGTACAAAAGCTGCCCCACCAGACGCACCGGCGCCCATTCCAGCACCGGAAACACCTGGCTCAGGGGGGCACTGGTGAGCAGCGCCCCCACTGCCAGCAGCAGCCCCGCCGCCGGAAGATAGGTCAGCGGGGCCAAGATCGCTTGGGAGAACTGCCCCAGTGTCCGCATCAGCTTGTCCTTCATGGTGTCACCTCCCGGCTGTGGCTGCCGTTCGTTTTTTGTGCAAAGGGGGCTGCGCCGCCCTGTCCGCACCGGCAAAAAGGGTTTTCTTCCGTCGATTGACAAGCGCCGGGGTGGACAGTATACTTAGGCTGAAGATATCGTGCAGCCGCTGCGGACCCTGCTGGCCCTGGCGTGCCGCTCGCTTAAAGGAGGGTATCCCCTATGATGGTGATGAAACGATCCCTGGCGCTGGCGCTGGCCGGCCTGCTGCTGGTCGGCCTGCTGGCTGGCTGCGGCCGCCGGTCCACGTCTGCCGCCTCGTCTGAGAGCCAGGCCCCCTCGTCATCCGAGAGTCAGCCTGCCAGCTCTGTCCCCGCACAGACCGAAGCGTCCACCCCTTCGGCAACGCCGGATGAGGACGAAAACTCGGTGCTGACGATCTCGGACCCGGCGGCAGCCTTTGCTTCCTGCCTGGGCTGGGGCCCCGGCAGTGCCGGAAGCTCCCTGAAATCCGTACAGGCTGCCGCAGACCTTTTGGCCTGGGCAGAGCAGAACCAGCTGTCCCGCCAAGGCCCGGACCTGTTGGCCGGTGTGTTTGGCCGCTGGTACGACGGGCTGGAGCCTTTGCAGCAGGAGAACCTGGCAGAGGTATGGCCCTTGGTGCAGGCCGATGCGGCGGCGCTGCTGACCGCAAAGTCCGATATGCTCCCCCGCATCCAGGATGCCGGGCTGGACCCCAACCTGCTGCCTGGCTGTACCGTAAAGAACTGGCAGGCGCTGGAGGATGTCCTGGACAGCCACCTGCCCAAAAATGCAGGCGAGTACTGACCTGCCCGCTGTGTGCTCTGCGCCCCCCGGCCGCTGCCGGGGGGCGCTTTTTTGCACAGTTCAGCTTACAGCTTTTTCAGCACATATTCCCGGCTGCCCAGGCCGATCTTTTCTGCCTGCTCCAGGGTGGCCTTCCACTCGATGTTGGGGTTGGAGTCCTTGAAGTTATCGTGGTGACAGCTCCAGCCCGGCTTTGCCAGGTTCTGTCCCAGCTGGCTGTTGGGCAGCGGGGCAGCGGCCAGGCAGGCATCGGCGCAGGCCTGGTCCAGCGCTACCGGGTCAAACGAGGCAAACATACCGATATCCGGCAGGATGGGTGCGTCATTCTCCCCGTGGCAGTCGCAGTTGGGGCTGATATCCTGCACCAGGCTGATATGGAAGCAGGGGCGGCCTGCACAGACAGCGGCGGCATACTCTGCCATCTTGCGGTCCAGCTCCTCATTGGCGCTGTTGTCCAGAGAGTAGATGGCGTCAAAGTTGCACGCACCGATGCAGCGGCCGCAGCCCTTGCACTTGTCGTAATCGATCACAGCCTTATTGTTCTCGTTGTAGGAGATGGCGTCCGAGCCGCACTCCGATGCACAGCGGCGGCAGCCGCGGCACAGCCCCTCCTGCACGCCGGGCGCGCCGGAGGAGTGCTGCTCCATCTTGCCTGCGCGGGAGCCGCAGCCCATGCCGATGTTCTTGATGGCGCCGCCGAAGCCGGTGGCCTCGTGGCCCTTGAAGTGGTTCAGGCTGATGAACACATCCGCATCCATGATGGCCCGGCCGATCTTGGCCGTCTTGCAGTACTCGCCCCCCGGCACCGGCACTTCCACCTCGTCGGTGCCCCGCAGACCGTCGGCGATCAGCACCTGGCAGCCGGTGGTCATGGGCCAAAAGCCGTTGAGCTGGGCGCAGTTCAGGTGCTCCAGCGCATTTTTGCGGCTGCCGGGGTACAGGGTGTTGCAGTCGGTCAAAAAGGGCATACCGCCCTGCTCCTTGCACAGGTCTGCCACCGCCTTTGCGTAGTTGGGGCGCAGAAAAGCCAGGTTGCCCAGCTCTCCAAAGTGCATCTTGATGGCCACGAACCGGCCATCCATATCGATCTGGCGGATGCCTGCCGCCAGGCACAGGCGGCGCAGCTTCTCGGTCAGGCTGGTGCCCACCGGGCAGCGGAAGTCGGTAAAGTAAACGGTGGACGGCTGCATAAAAGTTCCTCCCTTACAGTTGCCTTCAGGCGTTTACAGCAAAAAACTTTATAGCGCAAGTATAACACAGTCGCCGCCCCCATGGCAACAAAAAGCGCACCCCTGAGGGGTGCGCTTTGAAAAGGCATTTTTCTGCCGGATGGCTCAGGCCAGGGCCTGTACGCCGGCCACGGCCAGCACCACCAGACCCAGCAGGATGCGGTAGACGCCGAACACGGTGAAGTTGTGGCGCTTGACATAGTCCATCAAAAAGCGGATGGTCGCCAGGCTGACCACAAAGGCCACTGCGCAGCCCACCACCAGCACGGCCACCTCGGCCCCGGTGATGGCTACGCCGGACAGCGCAAACTTGACCACCTTGAGCAGCGAGGCCCCCGCCATGACCGGAATGGCCAAAAAGAAGGTGAACTCTGCCACCAGCGCCCGGGGCAGGCCCAGCAGCAGGCCGCCCACGATGGTAGCGCCGGAGCGGGAGGTGCCGGGGATGATGGCCAGCACCTGCCAGATGCCGATGATCAGCGCCTCCCGCAGGCCGATCTGCATGGGGCGGCCGCTGCGGGGCGCGGCGGGGCGGTTCTCCACCCAGATGAACAGGATGCCGTACAGGATCAGCATAGCCGCCACGGTGATATGGTTATAGAACCGGGCCTCCATCCAGTCGTCCAAGGGGCTGACCAGCAGCGCCGGCAGGGTGGCCACGATCACCTTGACCCACAGCCCGAACACCGCCGGCTTGGGGCTGACCCGGCCCCGGCGGATGCCGAAGGGCCAGAGCTTTTTCCAGAACAGTACCACCACCGCCAGGATCGCTCCCAGCTGGATGACCACCCGGAACATGGACAAAAACTCCTCGCTGGCATTGAAATGCACCAGCTGCTCCAACAGGATCATGTGTCCGGTGGACGAGACGGGCAGCCACTCGGTGATGCCCTCTACGATGCCCATCAGCACCGCTTTGATGATCTCGATAAACAAAACGCTTTCCTCCTCGTTTCATCGCTGCTTGATGGGGCGGCCGCTGTGCTCTCTGCCGCCGTCCCTCTATACTCTATAACTGTACCAGTATATCATATTCCCGCACAGCTTGCACAAAAATTTTGATGCGGGGGCTATTTTCTCCCTCTGGGCAGATGTGGTATACTGAACCTATGCTTTGGGGCAGCTTGCTGCCGCCAACGCCCCCGCCTGCGGCCAACACCGCAGGCCCACAGCAAAACACAACCAAGAGGTGACGCATATGAACATTCTTGTCATCGGCTGCGGCCATGTGGGCGCAGCGCTGGTGCGGGACCTGGAACGCATCGGCCATGATATCTCCCTGGTCGTACAGGACCCTGACCAGCTGAAGCGTCTGGACAGTTTTGACGATTACTCCTTCCGCGGCACAGCCCTGGTGGGGGACCCCACCGACCCGGATGTGCTGCGCCGGGGCGGCGTGGAGACCTGCGACGCCGTTGCCGCTGTGAGCGGTGACGATGCCGTGAACCTGATGGCCTGCCAGATCGCCCAGACCCTGTTCCAGCGCAAAAAGGTGATCTGCCGGGTCTCCGACCCCCATTTGCAGATCCTGTATCACAAATGCTACGGTCTGGAGACCATCTGCCCCACCGTACTCACCGAACAGGCCGTGTTCCGCGCACTGGCCAAGTGATCCTTTGCAGGAGGTTTTTGCATGAACGTATGTATCGCCGGCGGCGGCAAGGTGGGGCTGTACCTGGCCCAGAGCCTGCAGTCCCACAGACATAAGATCACCATCATCGAGCCGGACGAGGAGCAGTGCCGCCTGCTGGCCGACACGCTGGACAGCCCGGTGATCTGCGGCAGCTCGGTCAGCTTTGACACCCTGCGCACCGCCGAGGTGGACAGCTGCGACGCTTTTGTTGCGGTGACCGGCTCGGACGAGGACAACCTGGTGGCCTGCCAGATCGCAAAGCGGGAGTTTGGGGTAGACCGCACCGTGGCCCGGGTATCCAACCCCAAAAACCGGGAGCTGCTGCACACCCTGGGCGTAGACATGGTGGTCTGCGGCACCGACAACCTGAGCCATATCCTGGAACGGGAGATCGAGACCGACACCATCCGCCAGCTGCTGACTTTGGGCGGCGGCACCGCCAGCCTGAACGAGATCCTGCTGCCGGAGAACTTCAAGTTCGCCGGCACCGCCGTCAAGGACGTGCCCATCCCCGGGGACGCCATCCTGGTCAGCATCACCCGAGACACCGAGTTCATCCTGCCCCACGGCAGCACCGTGCTGCTGCCCTGGGACCGCATCCTCTGCCTGACCCGGGACGACACCCTGCATATGCTGACCGAGGCCTGGGGCCTGGCGGGCAAATGACCCACCAGCAGCTGCTGCGCACCGCCCTGGTCATCCCCCGCCGGGGCCGTGCCTTGGTCTGTCTGTGGTGTGCTGTGCCCGGCGCAGCCGCCGCCCCCTTCGCCTTCTACCGCAGCGCTGCGGCCGGGGTCTGTTTCAGCCTGGCGTGGGGGGTGCTGGTCGGGCTGGTCTGGCTGCGGTGCCTGAGTTTTGCCGCTGTCCTGACCCCTGCCGGGCTTACGGTATACTCCGGGGTCTTTTGGCCGGTGCGGCGCACCATCCGACGGCAGGCGGTCACTTCGGTGGTCTGTTTGTCCACCCCGCTGGCCCGCCGGGCCGGACTGCGGCTTGACTCCGTGCGCAGCCC